>Ga0123342_1005720_pt1 | contig 17785 bp, 9 predicted proteins | sample Turbeawhitnodule_FD_89960 | JGI IMG/M metagenome (GOLD analysis project Ga0123342, IMG submission 89960) | Root nodule microbial communities of legume samples collected from Mexico - Turtle bean Mexico white nodule | ecosystem: Host-associated > Plants > Roots > Nodule | place: Mexico: Nepantla...
ATTTTAAAACCCTAAGCACTCCCACACCAAACAATGAATTATGGGATTATAACATTCACTTGACGAAAAAAAAAAAAAAGGAGTCGTGAATAAAATGTTCAATCATTCATTCTTGGTAAATTAAGATAAACTCTTGTAAAAAAACACCTTTTACACGATTCATTCATGTCATTTATTTTATTCTTTTCATATTCTTTTTTGTTACTGTGTAGGATAAAAATGACACTTGGTAAAATTATAATAAATAAATAAGAAAAAGAGTTATTTTTCAAACCACTTTGGGTTTTCTATTGAGGGAATAGTGTGAAAGGGAAGATCAAGGAAGCATAGGTAATGTTCTATCCTTCAATAAGAACTAAGTGTGGATATTCAACCCAATTAGACTTACATTATTACATGATTGATGTCATGCTTTCCCATTTTGTCAACCTTCAAAAACAAAGCTGAATCTTGATACGTATGTGATGTTATTCAATTTCTAAACTTTGTTTTAAAATAATACTCATATGGGAAATTCAAAAGGTACAATTTTTTTTCTATAACTAGTAAATACCAATCACTCTAATCATGTTATGTATAAGGAACACTTTTAGTAACTTCACTAGAAGTATTTTAAATCTTCAACAATAGTGATACGTGTTTTAACCCTCCACATTGCTTTAAGCTAATTCAACCGAGAGATCAACTTAACAAGAATTATTGCAGCCCAGATTCATGGTACTCAGGTGAGTAAATACGGCATATTCTTATAATTAAAAAAAGAAACAAAAAACGTGAGAGAAAACCTAAGTTAGACAAAATAAAAGCATGAGTATATTTTTCTATGTCCTTCATATAATTGGAATTGTCAATGCAGTATTCATTTGTTTCCTAAAAAGTTGGAACAAGATATTCAATGAATTTGGATTCTTATCCGAGACATGTCACTACACTTGGGCCCAATTAAGATGATAAACGTGTGAGTTTTGATGAACTAGCCATAGTTCTTATCCTTAGGGTGCACTAGTAGTAAACAAAAATGTTATCTGAAAAAGTTTCTCATTACATTGGAATGGTTTCTGAATCCAATTACACAACAACGAAGAAGCGACAATTCTATAGGTGTAAATATTTTGGTTACTATGAGTGCAAAACTGCAATGACTAAAAATCAAACGCCATGTTCTTGAAGAGGAATTGAGAGAAAAAAAAAAGGCACCTCTGCTTCATGAACATAGAATAGAAAGAAAAGAGGAGAATAAAGTTGAAGTTGACAAGAATAGGATAATTGAAGACCACGGTCAACTAAATTGGTTTGACTTAAATGGTTATAGCCAACTATGTGTACACGAAATTGCCGAAAAATTTGTTAGTATTAATGATTTTGAGACCCTTTTACCTATCATACCATCATGATAGTAACAAATTTACTGAAATGAGGGCAAACCCACTTTACATAAAATGAAATTGAAACTGAGCAAAAGGGGAAAAAAGATTAATAAAAAGCATTGTAATAAATAAAACATTCCCTCTTGTGTATGTGCTAAATTTGAGTAAGATGTACCTCTCTGTGCTGTCAATTACATATATATAGTTGAAGTCTTACTTCTCCCAAGAAAATTGAACATATAGATCAATGTGGTCCAGTTTGTGATGACAAAGAAAGAGTTTGTGGTGTAAACCGTCATAGGTGGTAAGAGGTGAGGACAAGTTGAAAACCAGAGTTGCCCCCACCCATAGTAATCAACATGTCCTTGTGCATAAGAGTCACAATTGCCAAGGAACTACAAAGCTGAGGGAACCATGTACTTTGTGTAGTGGCAGATGAGTCCAAGCTTTTTGTCTGTCACTGCATAGTGCCGATTTCTCAATATTCAAATCTAACTTTTATTCACAACTCCTACATCATACATAAAACACCTCCACAACTTGCAATTCCATTCTTCTATTTTTATATTTTTTTCTGATAATAAAATAGAATAGACAGATGATGAAAACGAAGAAGAAGAAGAGGGTAAAACATGAACATAGGCCCCACCAGAATACTGCTTCTGTTCAACCATGAATGAAACTAATTAGACATAAGTAATTGAAGCTGAAGCTCACCACCAATTAAGCTTCACTCGGTTACTCACAATTATCATGTAATCACGTGTGCTATCTTGTCTATAGCTAGCTACACTCCCACTGGCATTATGTACTGGTGTACTACCACTTCTAGTACTGTTATATATATCACATTATTATTTAATTCATTCATCGCCTTCCATTTCAGTTTTTAACGACACATTGTTTAAATGGTAGAGCCAAACTTAAGAACTTGTATTACTTTTACCAATATTTACAATCAAAATAGATATTATCTAATTTTTTTATAACCGGACAACTTCAGACTTCACTGTCATCTTAAAAACCAAAAACCAGAAAAAGAAAAAAGAGAAAAACCTGATGACTCAAAGGGCCATGCACTTAACATTTTAGTGACTTCAAAGTGTCATGCACCTCCCTCCAACCCCTGCCACATGCAAAACCTTCCTCTCTTTTTCTTTTTTTTTCTCTCTTTTTCTCTTCCCATTGAAACAGAGAGTTTCAAGTTAATAACTTAGATAGACTTAAACATGACTATTATTATTATTATTACTATTATTTTAAGGGCTTAGTCCACGCCTAGGACGGGCTTTAACACAGAGGGGGTTGGCCATTTCGCAAGAGAGCCTGAGCACCTCAGTTAGATCAACCCCACGGGCTTCATCAGATGGTAGCCATTGAAACTCGTGCAAGAGACTGGCCACCCAGAAGGTCACCGTGCTCAAACCCAGAGTCTTTCCGGGGCAAGTCCTCCTACCCGACCCGAATGGAGCAAGTCTCAGATCCGACCCGAAAACAGAAAACTCCGTCTCCAAGCCCAGGAACCTCTCCGGCTTAAATTCCAGTGGGTCCACCCACACATCTGGGTCCCGAGCTATGGCCCACATATTAACCATAGCCGTGGTCCCTGCGGGCACATGATGCCCATCAATGGTGGTATCAGTGATGGCCAAGCGGGCCCAGGAGAGAAGCGGGCCTGGAGGGTGCAGCCTCAGAACCTCCTTCACCACCGCTGGGAGATAGACCGTCACCGCCACATCATCTTCCGTCAAGGCACGTGACCCACCACCAACCACCTTGTCCAGCTCCTCTTGCACCCTCCTTTGCACCTCGGGATGAAGCACCATCCTCGCTAATATCCACTCAATCAAAACCGCCACCGTGTCGGTCCCTCTAAATATCATTTCCTGTGCAACAAATAAATTAAAAATTAGCAACATAAAATAAAATAACTTTTCGTAACCAATAAGACATTTATTTATTTATTTATATTTTATTTAACATGTATGATGTGGTAGCAAGTAATTAAGTTCTTAGGTTAAATTTATATTATTTATTTTGGTGGGGATTAAATTAGACTTACCCAGAGGACAGCAATCATGTCCGAGTGAGACAATTTATCTGGACCTTGGAGAGAGAGCAAAACATGAACGAAATCGCGGTTGGTTTGGGTTATGTCGGCTTGATGGTTGGCGATGATTGAACCAACGAACCGGTTCACTTTGGGGACGAGTTTTGAACAAGTGAACCGGATTTTCTGGAGGTCAAAGTCTTTGAGAAAAGGGATATGGTCACCCCAATTGAGGGTACCCAATAAATCGTACCCCTGTTCCACCAACTGGGAAAGCTCTTCCATTTCTGCGTTTGCCTCATCCAGCTTATATCGTTGTCCAAAGACAGACCACATCATGTTGTTAAGAGAAGCTTTTTTCAGAACATCGCGAAGCTGAAAGCCACCATGGCGGTTCCAGAAGGAACGGGTCATTTGGGCGGCGATTTCCGCCCGTTGGAACTCGGAGGCCTTGATTTGCTTGGGGCAGAAGAGGTGCGTGGCGGCGATGCGGCGGAGGGTGCGCCAGTAGACACCGTACGGGGCAAAACCGATGGCGCGGTTGAACATGAGGCTGTAAGCAGATTCCTTGATTGGACGATCAGCAAAGACAGAGCTGGTGAGAATCTCCTTGGCCACATCCGGATGGCACGTGACTATGGCGCGTGTGTCTCCGAGGCTGAACGCCATGAGTCTCATGGCGTTGCATGCTTTGGCCGCCGCAAAGATACGGTGGTGCGCGAGGGAGGCCATGAGTTTGAAGCTCCCGATCATAGGGTAGCCTCTGGGACCGGGAATGATTTTGTCAGTATCCGAGGAAAGGTTAAGGTTGTTGGTGGAGGTTGAAGTGGGCTTTTTCCAGGAATGGAAGGAGTAGTACTTGCCCCAAGCAGGACCACCAGGGTGAGACCAGTAGAAGAAAGTCATGGTTAGCCAGAGAGAGGCCATGATCAAGAGTGACCATGCAATGTTCTCTTGAGTACATTTGGAGGCCAAGGCCAACACCCACAGGTTATCAATGTGCTTTGTCATACTCTTCACTTGAGAGAGAGAAAGAGAGAGAGAGTTTGAAAGAGGAGATTGAGTTTGAAAAGTGAAGGAAGAGGTGAGTATGGGAGATGATGGTCCGTGTTATATATAGGGGCAGATAGCCAGAGGACTGATGTGGCTAAAATCATAACGGTTATAGTTAGACTTGTGTTTATGTTTATGTTATGTTACACATACTACAAGACACCACACACTAACCTCATGGATTGTATATCACTCAAAAATAATAATAATAATAATAATAATAATAATAATAAGGAATTGATTCATGGAATAATAATAATAATAATTAAAATTAAGAAAATTAGGAGTGATTCTTATATGGGGGAAATAATGTTTGATATTGAGATGTTGGGAGGATGTATGATACGGTTGCTGGGATTATTAGTTATGAATGAAAGTAACAGGAGAGAGCGAGTAGTTGTAGAATGTAGTAAAGTATTTTTATTTTTATTTTTTTGTTGAGGAAATGTTTAGAACTGCGCCGCCAATCAAAAAAGTAATTTCCTAGATTAGAAGGGGGTGATTTAATGCACGCGCCATTGCCGCTTTGGTGTATAGGGTATATGTACCACCCATCCCCTCTTGCTTTTACCCACCTCTTTCTATTTCTCTTTCCCCTCAACACAACAATTTAGAATATATACTTCCAAAACTTTTACCTTACCTCCTTCTTGCTTCTTATTTCTATTTCTATTTCTATTTCCATTCACTTCATCTCAACTATTCTTTTATTGTCAAAATTAACTAATAAATACTTTTTTATTTTTTTATATTATTGTACTTTCAATACATTTAATATATTTTTACATGGTTTAAATCATAATTATTTTTTCAATATATTTTTCTAATGATAATAATAAAAAATGAATTTTAAACTAACTCAATTTTATATAATCAGCTTGACATATTTTTTTCACGATAAAAAAATTTGTGTGTGAAACTATATATTATAGGTGATTAATAACAATCCAATAATTAGATAGTTAATCTGATAAACTCAACAAACTTTCATTAGAATAGATATAAAATAATTATAATATTATATTGAAAAATTAATTTTCGATCTAACTTAATTTATAAAACTGACTTTATTAAATGAGATATATATTATTTATATATTATGCAATATGATTTGTTTTATTTATATTGTTTTCTAAATAATAACTGTTGAAACTCCTTGTTTGACAAAGTTCCTTTTCTAAATATTAAACTTGTTTATTTATTCAACATCGGAACTCACGTCTTGTTTGTTTCAAAAAGTTAATCAAACTGACATACTAAATGAAACGGAAATATAATAAAAATATGTATTAAAATAATTAATTAATTAATTTTTTTAAAATTAATTTTTTTATGTAATATGTTAACTACAATCATCGTATTATTAAAAAAATAAAAAAAATTAATTTAAATACAAAAATTTTATTTTAATATGTTATCTTGATATTCTTTAAGAAAATATTAAAATAATTTTATTTTAACTAAAAAAACAGAGTTATTATTATTATTATTTGTTACAATTTATTATTTGTTTAGACTTAAGAAATATGAGAGGAAGTTATGCCACTTGAGACACAGAGCGTTGACAATTGAACTCAGGGTCCTTTTAGTCTTAAGGTGTCCCAATTTAAAATTAAGTCTTGTAGGTTATAGGAACTAATTGCACTTAAGAGTAACCGCCATATTCTTTCCCAATATCCGTTGATCGTTTCACTTTATCTTTAATACTAATTATTCATTTAACATCTTTTACTAACTTCTTAATAAGCAATGAATCTAGTCTCTATAATTTTACAACATTCATACAATAATATTTAAAGGGATAAAAATTAAAAGTTCAAACATAATTTCAGTCTTTCTATTTTTTTCAATTTTTATATTTTTATATTTTTTATTTAAAATATAGATATTTAGTGTTTTATTTTCAAAATTAAAATTTAATTTAATTGTCATAATTTATCTTTTTTAATGATAAGATTATGACTTAAATAACTTTGTCAATTCTTATAAATTTATGAATTTGGTACATGTTATTCAATAAAAAAATTCCTTTTCTTTCAATTTTTTATAAAGTTTTTATTTGATTTTAGTTTTTTAAAATTATTTTAAGAAAATACTTTGTGACTAAAAGATACTACTAACAAATCATGAAATACAAACTAATTTTTAGATATTAAAACTAATTAGTTGTTATACTGACTAAATTAGAGATCAAGAAACTAAAAACACTTTTGGTTTCTAAATTGATTTCTATTTGTTAAATAGTTTCTAAATTAGTATCTAATTAGCAACCAAGTTTAACTACCGCAAAAACATTGGTAGCTAGTTAAATACCAATTTATAAATCATTTAACAATGATAAAAAATAAATCAATAAATAATTTAATTTTTAAAATGATCTTTAATTTAATTATTATACCAACTAATTAATTTTGATATTTAAAAATTGATTTATATTTCATATATTTTCTCGTAGTGATATGAAAAAGTCAAATACAAAAATTTTATTGATATGTGTGTACATCAGTTTCATTTAGGTGAAAGTAACGTATTTATATATATATATATATATATATATATATATATATTTATATATATATATATAAATTTTGTAGGAAAAATATGATCTAGAATTTATAAAAATAATGTTAAAAAATTAAAATTATTTGTTTTATTTTAAGTTGATTATTTTGATGGGCTCCTTTATACTTAAATTTGTTTTAACAACCAATTAAACAAAATATATTAATTGGTACTAAAAAAAGTTAGAAACTAAAGTGAATCTATATTAAAATGTAAAATATTTAGCCAAATTTTTTTATTAAAAACAAAAAATCATGAACAATAACTCATTGAATAAAAAACCAGATTTAAATATTTTTTAGTAAATTCAGAAGAATAAAATATGTGTTTGGAATAATGTATTCCAAATCATGTTCATTTGGAGAGTATAAAGATCGTAAATACGAGATATTTTTAATATGACAGAGAGAGTTGCACTGGATAATACTCTTGATACTGTTGAAGAAGAAACATTATATGTAAGTAAATTATTGTGAAATCAAGCCAAACATAAATTTATAAGATACATCTAAATTAAAATTATTTTAAATAACTCATGATTTTTACATTCAAAACCTAAAACATGAATATGAAACTCTCGTATGATTAAATTACATCTTAAAAAATACATCAACATAAATAAAGAAAGAGAGAAAAAAATTTGAAGTTGAACATGATCCTGTTTTAAAAATGGTAATAAAAAGGACATCCTTCTTTTTTTCACTAAACATGAGACCCACCAAAATTTGCTTCAACTAAACTATCAATTTAACATCTCATCTCTAAATGGTTTTACATATTAAAATAATATTATTGTGTTATATTTACACGTTTCTCTTATTTATCTAGGCATGACTTCATAAAATAATTTTTTGACACAATGTAATATCTTTAATTATATGACTTAGAAAACTATATCATACAAGTAAATATATATTATTCACATTATTATCAAATATTATTAAAAAAATTATATGAAAGTAGATAACAAAGGATTTTAACATATATAAATATATCAAAATAAAACGTTATAAGAAAAAAATAAACTCCGAGTTGAGTTCTTTCACCTATAACATTTTTTACTTTTCCGTGTAACACAAGATCATCACATATTTTAAAACAAACACAAATCAGAAAGTAAAGTAAGCTAAAGGTTTTTAAAACTTTCAATGTAATTATTTAATTTATTCATTGTTGAGAAAGAAAAAAAAAACTTTCAATGTAACTTTAGATTTCAAGGAATATAATTATAAACATATGAATCACCATGCTTCATTCATTACACTATGCTAAACAATCAAGTGTCTCCAATTAACTCCTACTCAATATCACTCATGCTAGAAATCCATTAACATACATACATAAACATTTATCTTTATTTTTTAAAGACTTGTGCATTGAATTTGACTCAGAGATTTACACATGTCATATTATTCTTATTATGATAACTCTCCACACAATGAATCAAGTATGTTCATAGGACAGGGTTAATTCATATGACCTTCCAAACTAGTTATTTTTCAAATCTCAAACTCAGTCATATGAACCTCCTTTGACTTTCACCAACTGATAATCTTCATTTATACATGATTCCAATATAGTAGTAGAGTCAAAATATTTTCTTGTAGACGAATCTTTAATTCAATGCACATGTTAAATAATCTCAACACGATATTTTTTTTTTCTTGAAAATACTATATTTGGATCACACTTTCACATGATTCATAATTCATATCACCCATCTATATATCATTCAATTACAAAGAAATGTAGATTTTCAAAAATATCTAAAAAACATCACATAAACGCATACAATTAATCTTTCAAATACATATATAATTAAAATTTATATATAATTTAATTAAAGCAATAAAAAACCTTTTAAAAATATTTTTTTTATCTTAAGCGAAAAAATGACTTGCACTCCTGAGAAAATAGGCAGGAGACCATGTTCAGTTGTAGTACAATTTTTGTTTGAGTGATAGTTCCTTGGTTTGAGTGAAAATTGAAGCGAAATTAGGCTTAATTGCAGTATTACTTTTACTTGAGCAAAAAATCATTTGCTTCAACAAAAGAAAACCTAAATCTAGCTTATATATGTTCGCTTGAGTAAAAATATATAAAATCTAATCTCATTCAACTAATCTAATTGAATTCTAAAATTATTTCAAAGTTTTTACCCAACATCAATATAAAATTTTGCAACATTTATACAATAAAAAATATTTCTATGGTTTTATATTTCTCAGATGTAATATGTATTTTCATTGAACTCACAATTTAAAAATAAAATCAAGATTTTCAAACTTCAAAATACATCTCACAATCAACCACTTTTCAAAGTGTTTAAACTTCAAACAATTTTCATAAAATATCATATTTTTCATTACAACAAAACAATCATACAAGAGAAATTTGAAACTTGTGACCACCTTACCTTCATATTCATATTTTCTAACATAAAGTTCTATTCAAAGATAAAACTAGCATATCTTACTTGTGCATGTTATTCACAAATAGCTCAAACTCCTAAAGAAAGCATGAATAACCTAACATACACCATAGAACCCTGATCAATCATCTGAATACATAATTAAGACTCTAAGCTAACATAGACTAATCTTGGAGTCACATAGACCACATACAAATTATATTTACTTAGGTAAATCGGAAAACTCAAAATTGACTAAAAAGAAAAAGAAGTGGAATTAAACTTACTCTAATAAAAAATATGATGGACAACTTTGCTTTATTCAAAACCACGAGTCTAAAGATAACCTCATATTGTCAATCTTATGAGGTTAGAAATAGAGAGAGAAATAAGAAAAGAAAAACTTTAAAAAAAATATATGATATTTTAAAATAAAATATGAATAATTGATTTTTTTTATTTACATAAACTTTTTACTTTAATAATAAAATATTTAAATAGTATTTTAATTATACTACTGTCACATTAAAATATTTTTCTATGTCCAAACACAGTCAAATTTATAAAAGAATAAATACAGAAAATATCAAATAATTACATTCCCTATCTTAGAAATATAAAATCCTTTAAAAAATATAGAAAGATTCATAATTATTGTATTTTGGATCTTACTAATTACATTCCTGTTTAATAAATATAACTAGTAAAGATCACATGAAAAATATATTGGAGATCCAAACAAATTCTCTTAATAATTTGAATAACATTTTCTTAAAAGAATCTTTCATTGTTGATTTTTACAACTTAAGTTAGTGAACAAGGTAATAAAAAATAAAAAAATATTAAAAATAAAAAAAAAATATTTTAAAAATAATTAAAATTTATTTTAATATACTAGGTTTAATGCTGTCTTTAAAAAATGATCCACATCATTGTTGATGGACAGAAGATCTTACACAGCATCTAAGCATGCCCCTTGTCTAAATCATGTTTCATCAGTCTCTTGTAATATATCCTTTTGATAGTGTCTGTGACTTGCTACTAGATTAGACACACCTATATTTTTCAAAAGTGACTCCAACCATGATTCACCCACCACTCAATACTTCTGCCTTCTCCAACTTGATAGCTAGCAAATCACTGCTTCCTATGTATTTTTTTAATTTATGTTTTTCTAAATATATATAATTATGCTACATATTTGATATTATATTTTGAATTTATGTCAATTAACATGTATATGTATTCAACTTAACTTTTTTACACTTTAATTTTGTAATAAAATATGAATATCAATGTTTTCATTAATAAACACATCTCAGCAAACAATTTTAAATACTTAAAATCAACTTCAGAACTTGATATTAATATCTAGAATTTTCATCCATGTTTTATACTGTCTTTTTCTTTCTTTGAACTTTAACATTCTTATTGTGTTGTTGTTTACCTCAGTTGTTATTTCATTTTATTTTATTATCACGTCACTTTCTCTTTACTTTTTATGTCTTTCTCCCAATATTTTATAACTCACCTTTATCTAGAAATAAAATAAATATTTTATTTATTTATTTTTATTTGAAGTCAAGTCAATATGTAATAAATATGAATTTATAGAAAAAAAATATTAGGATATTTAGGATGGATTGTGAGGTTGGTTTGTTAAATATATAAAGAGAAAGAGAAATTGTGAACGAATTTACACTACAGTGAGAAGTAAATGTTAAGGACATTCTAATTGGAATTATAAACTTAATATATAATACATTTAACCAAAACTATAACTTAATCTTCAAATCTTGCATGACTTTATAAAAATAATATGAAATTTCAAATTATGAATTATAAAAATAAAAAAATATGTTATTATGATTGATAATTTAGATGAATTAATGAAATTGATTAGAAGTAATGATTATATTTGGCTATGAAAAAGAAAACACAATCCATCCTAGCTAGTCTCCTGGTGTGTGCTAGAGGTTTTGGTGATATGGGATTGAGGGAGATTGAGGATGTGTTGTATGTTGGTGTGTTGTGTTGTATGGTGTTGAGAGAGTGTCTGTGTCGTGTTGGGTTGGGTTGGACGGTGAGGGAGGGGAGTAGCGGTAAGCGCGTGAGGGAGAGACATCCTGGGACGACAAATTAACGTGGGAGCAGTAAAAAATCAGGTTAAGATGTCTGACACGTGGGGGTCGTATGGCGGATACTGTCTGGTGATGCGACTGAGAGAGTGAAAGGGCACATGAGGCCCATCCACTTATGGCTCTCATACATTGCTTTTAGGCACTCAGTACACAGTATCAGTATCAGTATCTCAGTATGGCCTCTTCCCCCTCCCATCCAACTCAACTCTCTCTTTCATTCTCTTTCTCATTTTTCCATTTCCCATTTTCCATTCCTCCTCATAAGATCTCTCTCAATCTTAACATTAATTACTTTTTTTGTCTTTTTATGCTGTTACTGTTAGTTAACCCTTCTTCACTTTACCTCTAAATCTTCTCCATCTCATTGCATTGTCATCATTCATGCAACACCTTCTCATTCATTCATGGTTTGAGAAATGGTGAAAAAGAAGTAGGTATATGTGTATGATTAGTGGGTTTTGCACAGTGTGTGGCAAAAGAGTACATTAGTACAATGAGGGCAATGTTTAGATGTACGAGTCTGTCACGCTTTGCTCCCTCACTCATGCGTTCTCTCTGCACTGCACTAACTCCTTTTATGACTGCGACAACTCCTCTCTCCCTCCACGACACCCAAAGCTTCTCACTCTCTTTCTTCCCCGATTTGCCCTCCCAACCCATTCCCCCTCCGCCCCACTATCGTCTTTTACCATACAGACCACCACACATGGAGCGAAGGATGCGCTGCAACCCTCGCAGGGAGGGTGGCGTGTAAAGTGAACTTTTAAGTAACTGGGACCCACTCTTTTTGTTTCCACCTCATCAACGATCCTCCTTTCTCACCTCCTCCCTTCACCAACCTGTCCATCGATCCATCTCCCTTTCATCCCATACACTTCAATTTTTAATTATTTCACTTCCTTCTTCTAAAATTCATATTTTTTTTTTAATTTAATGAACCTAAATATATATTTACCATTTTTAATAACATGTCATCAATTTAACACAGGTTTAAAAAAGTATATATTTATATCAACAATTAAATAAAAATAATTAATTAGGATGTCAGTTTTAATTAAAGAAACTATAAAAAATAATAATAATAAATGAAACTCATAAAAAAAGTTAATATTCATATATTTATTTGTTTATGTTGTAGTTGATATTTTTAAGTTTTTTTTTTATAACTTAAAATCTTATTGAAATTTAAAATTTCAAACTTTATATCGCCAGTGAGCATATTTTAAGATTCAAATCTTACTTATAATTTTATAATTTTAGAGTAGAAATATCCAGAGAAAAAACAATTTGTTTAGCATTTATGGTGTTTTTTCTAAAATTTAAAATTATTATTTTTAGTTCTTATAATATTATGAATTTTGGTACTTTTAGAAGAAAAATTAAAGCTTAAAATTACTAACTTGAATCTTTTAGGAGATAGGTGACATTTTATATCGTGATAAAAAATTATTTACAAATATAATACTTGACTGGTATATTATTATTTTTTATTTCACATGGTTCATTAGTAATTTAGTATCATGTTATATTAAAGATAAAAATAATAACATTCAAGTTTTAAAAAACAAAAAGTTTATAGAATTAAAACTAAAAACACTTATTTCACAGAAATTAAAAAATATTTTAACATATTTTTAATTAAAATTCACTTTAAATTATAATTTTAGGAAAAAATATTAAATAAAAATAAACTTATTAAAATTGTGGTTTTAATAAATTTTAAAAGAGAATGCATTTGTAACAACTTCCTTAATTTGTTACTTCTTCATTTGTCTTTTCTTCTTTTGTTCATAGATAAATTGAATGACACGTGCTTTATTTAGATTGGAAGCGAATTTGAGTGAAAAATATTAGGAATTTGTGAGAAAAGTGTAGTTATTTGAGTTGAGATAAATTAAGTGAAAAGTGAGGAAGAAAAAAATTATGAAAGTTTATTAGTAATAGTGTTATTGAAATTTTATATTTTTAATTGAAAAAAAAAATTATAGATTTGACCTTAAATTTACAAATAATTAAAAAAATATGATTTATTAATTTATACATTTTACTTTATTTACAATTAAAATATTATATTTTTTAATAACTAATTTTAGACAAAATATAAATGATGTAAAATTGTTGGAAAATGAAAAATTACCATATTTTTTTTTATTTAGACAAAATATGTGTTGTGAAAATTTAGAAATACAATAAATCGAAAAAAGGTTAAAGCAAAATATCCATAAAGCATGTTAAAGGAATATTAAAATGCAAAGAATAGAAAAAAAATTCAAAATAATCTTTCAAAAAATAATAACAATTATATAAATATATCAGTTAACAGAAAATAAGAGTGATATGATATTTTCTATATATAAATTTTTTTAATAAAATTAATAATATTTAAAAATTTATAACTATAATAAAATTAATTAAAAAAATTGTATTCAATTTAAATAATAATATTTTTTATATTTATTTCCTTATAATTAATATTATTACTATATATTTTTATTATAAATAATTATATTTATTATTATTATATTATAATTATAATTACTTATTATTTATTATTTATTTTATTAATAATATTATTAAATCTATTATTATATAAATTTATTTAATATTTATATAATCAATTATAGGTTATAATTTTAGCTATAATCGATTATATTTTATATATAATAATTATATTAATAAATTAATATATTTCATAATTAATTTAATATTTGAAGTTATATTTTAAATCCGTGGTGATAAACTATATAGAATAATATTTACATAATTGATTATCTGGATTTTTTTTTTAAAATAAAGAAATAATTGATTATCTGTTTTGCATGATCAGTTATTAAAATTATTTATATTTTTAGAAAAGTTTAACTATATTTTTACAATTATTATATTCTAATAATAAGTAAAGAAATACTTTTATGTTTTTATAAACTTCTTTTTTGATTTTGTTTCGGTAATAAAGACAGCCATGATTAAATCCATTCAAAAGTATGATGTTAGGTCTACTTTTCGTATTCGAGGAAGATTTAACATGAAATAATGTTTAGATCATGAAGGTACTGTTAATTTTATTTTACTTTTTTGTTGATTTTATTTTATTGTAGATTTAACTCTCAAGAGTTAAACAAAGTTTTTTTTTTCGTTTTTTTCTTCTTAAAATTATCTGTATTTACTAAAAAAATTTATTAAATAAAAATTAATTTTAAAAACCAAAAATTATTTTATAAATTAAAATTATTACTATCTATATTTATTTTTATTATTTATAAAAAAATAAATAAATTTTAAAATTTGTATTTAATTATTAATTATTAAAATTAACTATTAATTATTTTATATTTTAAATTAATCTATGTTAGTTTTTTTAAAGATTAATTAAAAATATAAAATACTAGTAGTTTAGTTAATTTAAATATAAATTTAAAAATATATTAATATATTTTTTTCTCTAAAATAATATGTAATTTAGTTAATATAATAACTAATTATTTTTATCTTATATTTAATTTTTATTTAATAATTTTTTTAGTGATTATTTTATTATAAATTTAAAGACTTTAAAAAATAAAATAAGTACTTTTTTAATAGCTTGAAGTAATCTGTTTAAACAAATTATTTTATCTTTAAATTAATAGCAAAATATGCTTACTTAAAATGAAAGAAAATAAATATAAAATAATTTAATTTATTATTAATCATTTTATTTATTATTATTATTATAAATAAGAGTGCACACCATTTAAGAAAAGTGCGTGCGTGAACTAATAAGAGTGAAATTGTAGATGCAAATAAATAACACCTTAATTTACCAATTTTGTGGACTAACCCTTCAGTGCTAATTGTTATTCATGATACTATATATCAAATGTCTCTACAACTCAATCTTATGTTAGTAAATAAATAGGATAAATATTCTTTTTAATAAGTTTATGTATGAATATAATACTACCTTGTGTTTAGATGAAAAAATTTAAATTCCAGAAAATTTGAAATTTGATTTAAATTTTCTATTTAAAAATTATTTGTTTAGATAAATTCATTTAAACTTCTTGAATTTTAAATTTTCAGGTTTAGTCTGTATATTATAATTTAATTTATTATATATATATAATAAATTGTAACATAAAACTAAATTTAATAAACAAATATTTTTCTATTAAATATTTGAATTATATAATTAAAAATATTCATGTTAAAAAATTTCAGATAATTAAATAATTTATTTTTAATAAATTTAAAAAAAATATGTTTTGTTGATTTTAATTTAAATAAATTAAATATAAAATAATTAATTCCATATAAAATTTTGTATGTATAATTTATGTGAATATAGTTTTAAAAAGTATAAATTTTAGAAAAATTAAAGGATAAGCTCGTTTATGTTTTAATTACTGTTTCAATTTTAATTTTGGTATAAATAATAAAGTCAGTCAATGAAAAGGAAGACTTGATTAATTAATGAAATCATTTTTGACCATCCATGTTTAATTTCAAAAATTTACAGTGGCAATGGAAATTTCTGCACAATCTTACAAATATCATGATGTAATCAAGATCTTTAGGCCTAGCAAATACTATCACGTCTACATTTTTTTTTTAAATTATAAAAAACTTATTTTTTATCTTGTTGAATTTATTATAATTTTTTTATGTTTACAATATAATATATTTTAACATAATAGTTTATTAATTTTTAATAGTTATTTTAGTAAAATAGTACAAACTATTTCTCATTAGTCACACATAATGAAAAATATTATTACATATTGATAGTTCTTGAAATAGAAAATTATTTTAAAAAAAATTTAATTTTGGCAGCTGTCCAATCGAGTAAGTTGACGACCATCCTCTCTAATTCTTTCATTCATATAAAGTTGTACTTTGGGAAACACTGATATCTCCATTTTGATATTTTGGTATGTCGGCAATATTTTTCACTGTGTGCCTAACAACTAAAATTATAATTTAATTATGCATATCATACATTAAATAATTTATGAAATATGATTAAGAAAAATTAGGCTACTTAAATCTATTTTAGTCATTTGTAACGTAGGATTCCAATATAATTGATATAAATAAATAAATATATTAAGGTAAAAAGTAATGAATATTTTATTATTGTTATATTTTCTCTCCGTGTTGATTAATACTTGACTTGAGCATAAGAGGAAGTATAATTGTAGGTACTCCTATTGAGATCGAAAATCAAAAACCAAAGATGAAGCACATCGAACATAGCGATTTATCCCGTTCTGCATGAATATTTTGACATCACTGTAGGATTGGAAAAGACCGTACGAAGAAGGCACATGGTTAATGCACAAAATATGATGAACAACGACAAACACATTCATGAAGGGGCCTTGAACAACCATGTTGACCAAATGAGCACTAATGATGGAATTGTAAAAGGAACTCGAGATGCTAAAAAGAAAGAACATTACGGAGATAAACACACTAAGGACTAAGAAGACCTGGATGAGGCATAATCTTGAGTGAAGTAGAATTGTGCACTTTCGCATGAAACAAAAGTATCAAGACTGAATGGGGGTTATAACTAGAATAATCCACCAAAGATGCAAGAGGTCGATAACTCTCAAATACGAGGACACCTCAAACCTTGACGAACACGTTGATGCCTATGTCATACAAGTTATTTTATATACATCTGATGACGTGATTCTTTGTAGATTATTCTCAACCCCGTTGAAAGGGGGTCACCCTTAAGTGGTTTACACATCTTCCATCATATTTGATCGATTGCTTCGATATCCTAGTTATCAAGTTTGGGACGCAGTTCGTCACTAGCAAACCACACCATCTTATGTTGATCACGATAGTCAACATAAGGCAAGAGAATACGAAGTCGTTACCTACATCATGGACCGATTTGGGCAAGTCACCCTCAATATTATCTATCTCAGTCCCGAGGGGGGCATGCACCACTTTGTCACTACACTGAAGTTATGGCCCTTTCCGGATAACTTATGTAAGAAACCAACAACAAACCTAGACGAGCTGTGATAACGAGCCACTAAGTTCATGCAGCTTGAAGAATTGAAAGAGTTTAATAGCAAGGTAAGGAGCTTGGATGACACTGTCAAATAGAGAGTGCACCGTAAAGAGCTGAATAAGCCATCTCCACCACTGAAAAGACTAAGGGGACCCCCCCCCCCCCCCCCCCCCCCCCCCCCCCCCCCCCCAC
>Ga0123342_1005721_pt1 | contig 17782 bp, 15 predicted proteins | sample Turbeawhitnodule_FD_89960 | JGI IMG/M metagenome (GOLD analysis project Ga0123342, IMG submission 89960) | Root nodule microbial communities of legume samples collected from Mexico - Turtle bean Mexico white nodule | ecosystem: Host-associated > Plants > Roots > Nodule | place: Mexico: Nepantla...
AGGGTTGTGTGCTCTTGAGGTTGTCCAGATCAACATTCTTGGTGTGTGTGTGCTGAGCCAAAGGAAGTGTGTTTCTTGAGGGGATCAAGGTCACTTCTTTGGTGGTGTGTGTATGTAATCTGGATTTGATTACCTAATGGATTCCCCAGTGGTTTCTGGGAAACTGGATGTAGCTCTTGATTTAAGAGTGAACGAGTATAAACTGTTTGTGCATCTCTAACTTCCTTAAACTCTTTAATTTCAGTTGTTGTTATTTTTACATGTATAAACAACCGATTTTTTTTCTGGTGCTTTACTGTTTTGAGCTTTGTTCTTGGCAAACTGAATTCCTAAATTTGGTTTCTTGCAAAGAATTTCATTCTATCTTAAAAAGTTTGTGAAAACCCCCTTTAAACCATTCATCCCCCTCTAGTTTAAAGCCATTCATTCTAACAGATAAGTGTTATGAATCTAAGAATGGTCGGCTTGTTGCAAAATGAGTGCCGAAGTTAGATAATAATGTTTTGAAGTTGTCCATCGAGTCAGATGGAAGTCTTGTCAACCAACTGAGCATTCCTCCCTTTAATGAGGTGGGAAATACACGACACCACACCAATTTTTCTTATGTGTAGAGGCTCATCTCCATTTTGTATACGTCGATGTGCTCGTCTGAATCTGTGGTACCGTCGTACCGATCGATAACCATTTTCTTCCAGTTAAGAGGGAGTTATGCTTCCATGATTTCATCAGTAAAAGGGTGTCCTTTTGGCTCGTGTTCTATGATGATCGTGCATTCTATATGTGGTCTAAAAGACTGATAAGTCTAAGTTCGAGTTGTAGTTGTTCTCTCCTGATTTTGTGTGTTCACTCCTCTGAGGAGGAGTTTGTCTACGCTATCCACACCTGGCTACGAGTATGGGCTCGGCCAGCTGCAACTTCATTTATTCATTTTTCTCCTTAAGGATTTGCATCTCCTCTTCGTTTTTTCGACGAAGGGTGACCTTCTTTTTGTTCTTTTGGCGCATTTCTTCCTTTTCTTTTTGTAGAGCCTAGAACGTAGCGATTTAGTTCGCCTCTAGCATCCTACCGTTTGTCATCTATCTTGTTGAAACCATTTGATGTGAGTTGATTTTTAGATGTTTTCATTTATGGTGACATTTTTACTTAAGGTTGAGATTTTAACAATTAGAGGTGAGGACCTAAGGAAGATTCCCATTGGACACGAACTTAACCAAGTGGTTAAGTAAGTGTGGATGTTCACTTCACAGAGGCAAATATAAAAAAACAAGATAGGGTGAGGATGAGATGCAATTACGGAATTGAAATGGGCAAAGGCAAACATTAATGGTGGTCATGGCCTCCCAAATGATGCACCATACTCATGATTATGAGTGATACGCAAGAGCAACAAAGAAGAGAAATTAAGAGACAAACACATAAAATGGAATGGAGAAATGGAAGGAAAATGGAATGAGAAAACTTATGATGGTGGGTGAGAAATGTCACGCCACTTGGAGGGTGATGTGCTCAAAGATGAGTGTGTTGGCTGCCACTTGAGGCTTTCCAATCACTCAAGATAAGACCTCAAACCTAAGAGGACATAAGCTTCACTAAGAGTTCACACAATTTGTGCAGAGTTTCTTTACTTCATTCAAATTCAACTTGTCAAATACAATGGGTAGGCCTCTTATTTATAGGTGAAGGAGCCTTGGAAAACAAGCAAGAGGGGTAGGATGAGAAAAGGGAAAAATGGGCAGTCTTATGGTCTGACTAAGTCAAACTCGTACCCTAGGCTTGTTTTTTTAGAATCTAGGTCAAATTGTCTTCCTAAAGGGCTAGGAACAAGCTAAAATGATAACTACACCCCCTGTTACGCTAAAGGCACCTTATTCTAGCCTATCTTTGCTATTTGGACCCCTAAAGTGAGCCCAAATTATTTACAAACATATTCTATTTGTTAAGAAGACCAAAAGGAAGAACTTCTGATATTCGGGTTTATAGCTTCTTCTTCTTTTGATGATTCTTTCTCGAGGCTTGGTGGGGCCTGGCTTTGTATCTTGAGATGACTGACCCTTTTGGGAAGTGCTTGTTGTGTCCTTAGTTATCTTTCAGTTTGTATCACCATTGTTGCTTGCTTTGACTCTATCTCGACCCCACGGTGAACTTTAATTGTACTTGTATAGACAAAGCGGGCCTAGATAGTACCTGAGATTTACCGTAACAATTGTTGTTGATGTTAGTCGTACTCCAGTAGTTGCGTCTTTGATCGTGCTCCCTTGTACTCCAGTTCTTTAAACTCTTCTACTCCTTTAGACTCCAACCCTTCAATTCCTCAGCTCCTTATTGCTCGGTTGGAAGTAAACCTACAGAAGGTTCTCCAACTATCAAGTAAGTACTCTGTATTGAGGGTGTATGATATAAAACTGATAAAAGCGTACCTTACTCCTTTGTAAAAGGCTTATTTATAATGTTTGGTAATGTGTCATTTGATTCATGGGTCATATCTAACACATATATTCAATAAATCACTGTTAGCTTATTTCTTAGGGTGTCACCCAGATTTGGCGGGATGTGGTCTGAATTTACAGGAAAGTTACCTTGATTTATAAGATGTTTCCTTACTTGTCATTTACTGTCAATTTGTTCTTTAATGTAGTTGATCACTGGTACATTACTTTTTTTCTATAAAATTATGTAATATATTTAATTTTTTATTATAACATGTTTAATAATAAATTTTATAAAAAATATTTATAATTTTCTTTTTAAAAAATATTTAATAATTTTATAATAACAAAAACTTATATATCGAAAAACACAAATTGGTTTAGCTGTGTTAAAATTTTATATTAAGACTGAACAAAACTGAGATAATTCTATGTAGTTTAGATGACATTTAACCCAATGGCGTGATTATGTGTACCTACTGCTGTTTGTGATTTGTCCAGTAGTGCCATGGTTTTTAGATGCTATTGATGCATATTTATAAGTAGGAATGTTAAACAAATTAACTCATATTTTACCCTTTTGGCTGAAACCTTCTCATCAAAGAACATTCCATTATCTACAATGAGTGTCAACATAGAAATGTGCAAAATGTTGGACACTGTTTATTCACTAGTCAAGAGAATGGTAAAATATGCTATCTTTGGTACAAAGAGATATTCACTAGTCAAGAGAATGGTAAAATATGCTATCTTTGGTACAAAGAGAAATCAGGAACAACAGCGGCTACCTGGTCGTATTCTATTTTCCATCTTGGACTAATGAAGCTCCCAAAGAAGGCTAAAGGAAAGAAATGGTGCAACTTTTTCCCAAAATATTAAAAAAGACAGAAGATAAGTTCAACTATATGAAATTTATACTCATAGACAACTTCAACTATATGAAATTTATACTAAATCGTGTTATACATCTAAACTTTTTAGAATTTTTTTCTATAAAAATTATGTTATACATGGATGACATCTTTGCAACTATTTCTTCAAAGTTGGGTTTCTGCCTCACAACTTTACCTATTTTCGTAATAAAAAAAAATCTGTCTTCTGCATTTGTGTGCTTTTGGCCCCAAAGAACGTCAGGTAACAACACCATAAGTTGAATGATACAAAGTGAATGTGTGTAGGGCTAACTCTCCATTCAACCTGAAAAATTGTCCTTTTTCTTTTGGGTTTTGTTTATGGGAAACACCATCAAACAAATAGTGAATAAGCACAATCTTCAGTAAGTCAATGGAACATATTCCTTAACTATCCCTTTGGAGCTTGGATACTTGGAAAGAGCCTAACACTCAAAGCAAAGATGCCATCTCCCCTTTTGGAATCCACTAAACTTCTCTTTTTCTGCTTTCATCTTTTTCTTTCCCTATAAATTTCTAGCTGCTTCTCTATTCTTCAAAATTTTGCTTATTTAGAAATTGCTTCCTTCTGAACCTTTGGTTGTCCCAAAACTATTTTATTTGCTTGTCATAAGCCAAGAACCAGGAAATTGGCGGGTAGGTTTCTTTTGCTTGTCTTATTCGTTTCTCTTGTTTAATCTATTTCATATCTTGTGTTAGGCATTGGATAACATTTGGAATTTCTACTTTACTAAAACATTATCTGACAAAATTATTTGAAAAATTGCAAGAATTGAGAATTTTTCGTGTACCTTGTATATGCATACTGATGATAGTTTTAAGAAAAAAGTAAAAGTAATTCGTTTATCCCCCTCCCCCCACATTTTTTTTACTTCTGATATTTATCAAGTTAAAGATATAAAAGACACTATTGTTAGATTCGTGAAAATTAACACCTGATTAATTCTTTTTTTTGTTTCCTTGTACCTCATTCCAAGGATTGTTACTCTTACATTTTGCTTTCTTCAGAAGTCTTTGCCAATAAAATGGGAGTAATACTGTCATGTATTGGTAAGTCAAGCAAGAGTATGAGCTTGGATGATAAAATTGAAAGGAAAATAGTTGAAATGAGAAGACATAAATTTGGAGAAAGCAAATTGAAATCAGTTGATGGTATAGTTATGATGTTCCCTATGTTCAAGGAGAAGCTGAAAACACTAAGAGGAATGTTTGAACAGTATGGTAAGTTTCAATAACAGCCCCAACATGCTGTTTTTAATAAGCTACAGCTCTTAATTTTTGGCAGAAAAGTAACGTGTTTTATGTTGTATCTTTCACAGATGAGGATTCTAACGGATCTATAGAACCCAATGAACTAAAGAAGTTCTTAGAACATCTAGATCTTCATCTTAAAGAAAAGGAGATTGAGACTCTTTTTGAGTACTGTGATATTGATGGAAGCAAGGGCATACAGTTCAATGAGTTTATAGTTCTTCTATGCCTCATCCATCTACTAGAAGAACCTTCATCCTCTAATAATGTACTCACTGGAATCTTAATTTTATGCTTTTGTTGATCTTGAAATTGTTATATCTGCTTAACTATGCAATGACTTCATCGTGATTATATTTTTCTCTCAGTCATCTAAAGCAGGGTTAGAACGGGTTGGAGAAATTTTTAATGCCATAGTTGAGACCTTTGTGTTTTTTGATAAAAATGGTGATGGGAAGCTTAACAAAAAGGACATGGTCAGGACACTGAATGAGACTAATCCTCGTGAAAGATCCCCGGCCCGCATCTCTAAACACAGATTTCGTATTATTTACTTCAATTCTATAGCATGATCTGTTTTAGATCTTTCATTTCTCCATTCTCATTTCTATGTTACCTTTCTGATTTCCCTCTCTGATTTTGCTTCCTTGCAGAAGAAATGGACTGGGACAAGAATGGTCAGGTCACGTTCAGGGAGTTCCTATTTGGTTTCATTAATTGGGTTGGCATTGATGCAGATGAATAGATGCAAGAAAAGAAGTTATACTGCAGAAAGAAGAGTTTGAAGTTAGATTGTGCTAAATGTGTGTGAGCTTGACTTGTCTCCATTTTCTTAATACTGTGTTGGGGAAATTTATACACTTTGCTTGTGGAATTGAAAACTAGAAAATTGAAGTATGAATAGAAAACACATGTTTTTACCGTTCTTCAGCATAAAAATACACCGATACATTAAGCTTCTTTTATATACAATACAACCTAGTGTAGAATAAGTAGACAAAATAGATAAAACATGGAGACAAAAAACAAGATAGAGGTTTCTCTACTTTACAAAAAAATTCAGTTCCCATTAGGTAACTTCAATGTCCTACATATTCTTACTGTATTCCTAGAGCTTGGATTCTCTTAATCATTGACAAAGAACAGTAATTTCTTTGTCTCCATTCTTCCCTGCTCTCCTTGTTATTATGGACAAGTAATTTGTCATTGCCATCAAGAATGCTTACTATTTGTCTCATGCTTGGTCTTAACTGCGGGTTGCAACGGGTGCAAGCAATTCCTAACCCCACTAATCTCATCAATTCTTGGTCATTGTATTCTCCATTGAGTCTAATGTCAGCTAATTCCTTCAATGGTCTTTTTCTCGTCTCAAATTCATGAACCTTCTTCACCAAAAGCACCTCTGGTTGCCTAAAATCTACTGCCATCTGTCCACTGACAACTTCAAGCACCACTACACCAAAACTATAAACATCAGCTTCAGTGGTTGCTTCACCTGATTCCACGTATTCTGGAGACATGTAGCCGAAAATCCCACGAACCGATTTTCTAGTGTCAGCAACTACATGATGACCATGCTCATTCCTTGACAAAAATTCTGCTAGAGCAAAAGAGCTGAGTCTTGGATTCATATCTTGTTCAAGAATGACAGCTGAAGAGGTAATGTTTCTGTGGATCACTTGTTCATCCCATTCCTCATGTAGATAGAGTACTGCAGAGGCCAGTGCCTTCACTATGTTGTACCTGTGATGCCATTGGAGGAAAGAAGCCCCACTTCTACTTCCATTGTTATGATGCATAAGCAGTTGGCTGAGAATTCTACTTGCCGAGTAATCATAAATAACAAGCATCTCTCCTTGCTCAGTGCACCATCCACGAAGTTGAACCAAATTCCTATGGCGAAGCCGTCCCAGATTTCGGAGTTCGTTGGAGAATCTATCACGCAGTGCGGGACATGTCTTCATCCCAAGGCGTTTCACCAAAACATGGCATTGGTCATCAAGGATGCCATGGTACGCAGTTCCAAAGTCTAGCTCAGCCACCCTTCTTGAATCGGAGAAGTTATCTGTAGCAGAAATAATCTCCTTGTATGATATTTCTCTTGGAGTTTCTATCACAGGAAATGGTCGGTGGTGGTTCATGCTCTTAGAAGAGATGATTTCACTGTTTTTGTACTCAGCGGTTACATACACAGTTTCACCTGTGGCTGTTACATAGTTTGATGAGGTATTGGTGGTGATTATGCTTGCATTATCTGTGGTAGAGCTAGTGCCACTTGTGCTGCTTGGACTATGACTAGTATCAGATGGGGAAGACAAAGAGATATATAAAGGGTGGGAGAGAAAAGAAGGGAGTGCTGGTAGTTTAAAAGAAATGTCAGAAAGAGCTTCCACAACCCATTTCATGTTTGGCCTCGATTGTGGGTCATGGAGTGTGCAGAGGAGGCCTGTGTGAATGAAATGCTGCATCTCTGAAAGCATGAAGGATCCATCTGGTAGCCTTGTATCAGCTGCTTCCAGAAGCTTCCCTTCATCAGAAAGCCTTCTAATCCAATCAAGCAAAATCATTTGTTCATCTGGCTGCGTAAGATCGATTGCTCTCCTTCCAGACGCCACCTCTAGTACAACAATCCCAAAACTGAAGACATCAGATTTGGAGGTAGTATTGCTTGGTTTCTGCAAGCTTTCAGGAGGAAGATACCCAATTGTGCCCCCAATTCTTGATGTCTCTCCCAATCTGAAATGGTCATTTCTGATTGATGTTGTTTTCCTGTTGTCATACTTATACTCATACTCAAGCTCATGCTCTAGCCACCTTGCCATGCCAAAGTCACCCAACCGAGCATTGTAATGGGAATCAAGCATCACATTGCTGCTCTTAACATCCCTATGAATGATTTGAGTCTCTAATTGCTCATGGAGATAGTACAATGCAGCTGCCAAACCCTTCACAATCTTCCCTCTTTGTCCCCATTGAAGAGGCTTAGCCTTCAAGTTCTCATGCCTGCGAAATAGTACACGGTCAAGGCTTCGGTTTGGCATGTAGTCATAAACAAGATGCAACTGATCTTCATTGACACACCAACCCCTCAGCCTCACAAGATTCTTGTGGCGAAGATCAGCTACAGCTGTTAACTCTGCTGCAAAACTTTTCTCAAACTGCTTGCCTTTCCCTGCCAAACAGCACTTCACAGCAACCACGGTTCCATCACTGGGCAAAACAGCCTTGTACACTTTGCCAAACCCTCCACTCCCTAAAACTTGGTCTTCACTGAAACCATTGGACCCTATGAACAGCTCTGCATAGCTGAAAATTCTGGGGTTGTCCCTGCCAATGTTGACAGAAACTTGCACACCGTCCATATCATGAAACAACACACCAGAGTTGTGCTTCTCTTTGTGCTCTCCTTTCTGGCAAATTCTCCACCACCCTGAGTCATACAACTTGCCCAAAAAATCACCAAGAGAAGCAAGAACTTGCCCCCCACATGCCCTGTGAAGCTGTTTGGCCTCAACTTGTTTCTTTGGTGTTTGAAAGGGTTCTTGTTGGACACCCTTTTCGAGTGGCACCACCATTTCACCAGAATTTGGTGGTAAAACTATGCAGAAGGGATTCAGCTTCATGGCTGAGGTTTGGGTGAATGGTTTGTGAGAGAAAAAAGGTATTTTTGAACATGAATATTTGAACTTGGTATTGAAGTAGATATTGAGGAGATCCTCTTGTATTTGATAATGACATTTAATTGGTGTTGGGGTCGTGCTATATTTTTCAACGCGTTTAGTTTGAATAACTTTATTTCTATCCGGCTATTGTCCAATTTGGAACCTACCTCCAAGGCCATGTCAATGTTTTCTATAGACAATTATTTACATTTTTAGAAAATTATATCTTAAAACCTCAACCACTTTATAATCAATGAAAGACATGTTTTTAATAATAAATTATAATTGAAGAAGAAATAACTATAACACAACTATTTTTTCTTCAATCAAAAAATTGGAAATGATTTGTAGCTTGATCTTCTATAACAATTCAATAAGTGGTTTAGGGTTTCATATTTTGGCATTAATGTGAAACAATCTAGAAAGGAATACAACAAGATGATATGAGTCACGGTCAAGGTCCCAATATACATTCCTAACTTTTACTTGTATAAAACTAGGTGCTAAATTTTGACTTATATGAATATAACTTAATATTCATGTTAGATTTTATATATTCATGTTAAATTTTTATTTTTATTTTCAAAACCGTCATCAAACTTAACTTTTACAAGCATAAGACTCAGTTGAAGACATTTTTTTTTACTTTTCTCAAAAAAAATAATCGATTTTATTGAATGATGCTACAAAAACACGTTGGTTAAATGAATAAAGAAAATAATGATTCTCCAATAAAGTGTTTATAAGAATTGACTTGCAAAAGCATTTTTAGTAAAAGAAATAGCTTTTTCAGCGTAGGTTTTGTGCATAGAGACAAAAAAAGTTGTGTATTACCAATAACTTTCTTGAAAACAGACAAAAATGTGCAACTATTAGGTTGAATTTAGGTGAACAGCGCTAATCAGTGAAAACATATTCCTAAAAGGATGGGCCAAAAACACGAGAAAAGTGCATCAAGAAGCATTAAAAAATTGAAATATATTTGCTAAACTCCAGTTTAGCTAGTAAAAGTGACTTGATTTTATAACAACTATTGTAGTAGGTTGGGAGATACCTTATCTCTACATTTAGGGAGAAATTGGCGCAACTAATAAATGAGGTACATGAAAAAAGGGACCATCAAGAAATGGGTTCTTAATCATCCATGTCACTTTTGCTAATCACTTCTTAACCTATTTATCTAAAATATACAAATTGGATATAATCTAATCAAAATACAATTCTAGAATTTAATATTTAAAAATAATACATTAAATATAAATATTATTTATTTTAAATATTTGTTGAATGTCTTTTCAATTAAATTTATGAATATATATATATATATATGTGTGTATTAATTTCACTTACTTATTCAATTCTCTTGCATAAAGAAAAATTAGGAGAATTTCCAATCGATCTTCATCAATAACTTATCAATTTGTTTTTAGAGACACAACTTGACTTCTCAATAATACCATTTTTTTCATATTGGAAAATGGTTTGGAGTGATTTTTCTTTTCCGATCAATTTAATTTTGTAGTTAATCCACGTGATTAAGATTGATAGGGCTGTGTTTAATGCGTTTTTTTAAGGTTGAATTTATTTTCTTGATATAAGTTTTTTTTAAATATATAGAGTAATTTGATTTAAAAACGTGTCATATTATATTTTATAGTAAGATATGTTTTGAACAACTTGACAACCGTATCACTAAATATGTTAATATATATAAATCTTTGAGTAGGCCAACTATTTAAAAACATTAAACATCAACAAGTGTAATTTTTCAAAATATTATAGTAAAATTTAATAGTAATAATAATAAGAATAATATATTTTGTGCATTGTGAAAGAGACCGGCTTATTAAATTTAAACAATTTTTAATTTTAATTAATTGTTTTCATTGAAAAAACTTAATCAACATCAATTTTTTTAATTCGTTTAGGTTTCAGTTTCAGAATTTATATAATTCGCCGTTTATAGAACATCATATGTTATTTATCTATAAAAATAGGTCAATTTCACTTTTAAATTATGTATGGTCTAATCTACATTAATTGAAATTATTTATATTAAAGTATTTTTTTAGAAAACTTATTTATTACTCTAGGCGAGTTTATTTAAGTAAATAACAATGTGCTAAGTTTTAAAGTATAGTCTTTAGACATTATACCGTAGTCAATGATAATTATTCATTTGTTAAATTTTTTGATAAGATTTTTGCTCTATATTCTCTCTTCGAAGGGTTTTGGTACGATTAGGATTTGTGTGGGTGGTCGTTTATTCTTCAACTTGGTGGTGGACCGTGTGCATGTTGGTCGGTGGCGGCGGGGCAATCTGTCGAGACGCTACTGGTGACACAGCGGCTCTCTTCGTCTACATCAAAGGCGTATTCTTTCCTTAAATTTCTTCTTGGAAATTCTATTGCACACAATCAAAGTTGTCACCTTTTTCATGTAGTAAGTTCTAATTTGTGGTAAAGTCACGAATTTTATCGAAATTTATGGTACAGTCACGATTTTTATCGAAATTTGTGGTAAAATCACTATTTTTATCGAAATTTGTGGTAAAGTCACGATTTTTATCAACATTTGTGGTAAAGTCAATATTTTTAGGTGGTGCGCCAGTGGGACGGTGGCGGCTGGCGTGGGCTAGTCGACAACTTGTTAGCCTTTGAAAATGACGGAGGGCTCTATGTGTTTCCTCATCCCATGGGCTTGTTTGATGGATTGAGAAGTGTTCCCTAATAAGAAAGTGTTTGTTATGCTAGGACAAAGGAAGACTTTTACTCTGGCTATGGGAAATACATGTGACATTCCTTTGTTCCAGCTACCTACTCCTTATATTAAAGGAGACAAGATTGTTGTCCAGATTGATGAGACAGATTACTTGATTGGTCTTAAGGATTGCAAGATCCATCTTCATGGTCAGATTATTCTATCTAAGGGGGATAAACCTCTCACATACCTGGATTTAACTCAAAAGTTGCAGCCAGTGTGGAAGGCTCTTGAATCGTGGAAAGCAATTCCTCTTGGGAAGGGTTTCTATAAGTTTGAGTTCTCATCTTTAAAAGACATGCGATGGACCCTCGGGATAGGTTCCTCGAAGTTATCTCCTGGTTTCTTGAGATTGTTTGCCTGGACAAAAGACTTTGTTCTAACTACCATGAAGAGTACCAAAACTCAGGCCTGAATTAGAATCTACAAATTGCCTTTTGAGTATTGGAGACCAAGGGCGATATTTTCCATCATCGAAGGTCTTGGTCCTTTGTCTTTGGATAAGCATACTGTGAGAAAGAATAGGGGTATGTTTGCTAGAGTGCTAGTGAAAATTGATTTGTTGTCCCTTTTTCCCTATCACCTCTTGGTTAAACGTCCAGACTTTGCTTTTGTAGCTGATGTGGAATATGAATGGCTCCCTCCATTTTGCTCTCATTGTAAGGGCATGAGCTTGCTCAGTGCCGAGTGATTCATGATTAGGGTCATGTTCCTAGGCCTCAACATAAGCCTTCTCAGAAGAAAACTTTATGAACAAGAACAGGGGAGGACCGTGGTTCCTAAACAACGTAAAGACTATCAGAAGAAAGATCTGCAGTTGAAGCTCATGGAAGGCCCTACTGATAAATTGAACATTGATACTCATGGCGGGGTAACACATGGTCACTTTTGGGTCACCTTGCTTTTGATAAAACAGGTGGAGTGGAAGATGATTTTGCAGATATGCCTCCTCTCGAGGATGCCTCGGACGCAAGGGTTTCCACTCTCACTTCGGATTTCTCAAAATCGAGGATGTTAAGGAATTCACCTGTTGTTATGCAAGTCAAGGACTCAGAGTCACATTAAGTTATGACTCCTATTGATGATCATCATGTGGAGGTCTCTGCTCTTGTGGTTGTACCATCTCTGTAGCGTCCTACCTCTCCTCGGAAGGCTAAATCACTTGCAGATTCTAAGCACCAACTAATACTCCAATTGATGGTCATCATGTGGAGGTCTCTACTATTGTGATTGTACCATTTTCGTCGCCTCATACCTCCCCTCAGAAGGCTAAATCTCTTGGGGATGTTAAACCACTATCGTTGGTCCTGTAAAATAACTTTTCCTCTCTTGATAGTTTGGAAACTACAAATGTTGTTGCAAAATTTTGGGTTGATCCCAACGAGATGGAGGAGGATGCCAGTGATACTGGGGAGGAAATAGTTTGCACTAAAAGAAAACCAAGGAGACCACCTAAGGAGACTGATAAATCCAAAAAAATTGCTAAGGCGGTTCTCTCTACAACGTCGCAATGAAGGTCTCTTCATTTTTTGGAATGTTGGAGGACTGGGAAACCACAAAACTGTGGAGATGTTGATTAGTTTACTTAAACTACATAAACCCCTCCTGGTTTTTCTTGCTGAACCAAGATGTTGTACACTGATGCTTCCGACGTCTTTTTCAAATCTGATAATATGCATTTAGTGGCTATGTCTCCTATTATTAATAAAGTTGCTAAGCTTTGGTGTTTGTCGATTCCTAATCTTGTCCAATATTTCTTGGTCAATGATCAATTTATTTTTGTAACTTGTCTTCTGCATGATAAATGTTTCTAGCTTTGCAAGTGTTTATGGTGCCAACACATACTTGGTTAGACAGTTTTTGTGGAGGGATCTTAATTCCTTCACAGGGCCTTGGTGTATTATGGGAGATTTTAATGTTGTGCTCTCGGGATTATTGTAAAGGGGGTGGCTCCTAATCAAGTTTCTTGTAATGGATTCCTTGATTGGATTAATACTAATGATCTTTGTTGTATTCCTTTTACGAATCTTGTTATACTTGGTGTAATGGAAGGAGGGGGTTGCATTGAATTTATAGAGGACTGGATAGGGCTTTATGTGATGGAGTGTGCCTGGATGAATTGGATTCTTGTACTTATCAGGTTCTGGTTAAAAATTGTTTTGATCACTCCCTTATTCTTGCTAGTCTTGCTAGTAATTCTTTGAGGAAGGTTAGCAATTTTCGTTTCTTTTCTATGTAACTTTAGGAAACTTTATGTCTGAAGCTTATTCATGACTCTTGGGCTAATAAGGTTGTTGGTTGTCCTATGTTTATTTTGCAAAATAAGTTAAAAAGGTTGAAAATTGAACTTCGATACTGGAATAAAAAATTCTTTTGGTAATGTTCACAATGCAGTTCTTCTTAAGCAAGGTCTATTCCTTGGTATTCAACAAAACTTATAGACTGTTAGTTTGTCTGGTATTGATGGGCTTCTTTGTCAAGAAAAGATTGCTAAGGAGGAGCTTGATCATGCTCTTCAATGTCAATATTTGTTTTGGAAAGAAAGAGCTAAGATGTTATGGTTCAAAGATGAAGATCGAAATACGGCTTTTTTTCCATGTTGTGGTCAAAAGGAGAAATAACTCTAGTGGGATTCATCGTCTACGGATTGATAATGAGGTTACTGAGGATCCTAAACTCATTAAGGGTTTTATTTTGGACTTTTATACAAATCTTTATACTAAGTCTATTTCTAATGTTTCGGATACAAGTAATATAAAGGATTTTATTGGTTCTTATATTCCTGAGCTAGTTTCCTCTAAGGAGAATATGATGTTGATTAAATATCCTGATTTTGTGGAAACCAAGAAAGTTATTTTTAATCTTAATGGTAATAGTGCTCCTGGTCTTGATGGGTTTGGTGGTGTTTTCTATCATTCTTGTTGGGACATTATTGGGACAAATGTTTGCAATGTTGTTCAAAAGTTTTTTAAACAAAACTGAATTCTCCCTGAAATGAACAATAATGTGGTATCTCTTATTTCTAAGATTCAGGGTTCTGACACCATTAAAGATTACAGGTCAATTGTTGTTGCTAATTTAAAATTTAAGATTATTTCCAAGATACTGGTAGATAGGCTTGCACTTGTGGCTGCAAGAATAATTTCTCCTAATCAATATGGGTTTGTGCATGGTAGACAGATTCAGGATTGCATTGGTATTGCTTCTGAAGTTATTAACATGCTTTCTAAAAAGGTTAGAGGAGGTAATATGGCTTACAAAGTTGATATTCATAAAGCCTTTGACATTATGAGTTGGAAGTTCTTAATATTAGTTTTGACACGCTTTGGTTTTCACCCCTCGTTTGTCGGTTGGATTAGTACAATTCTTCGTTCAGCTATGCTTTCTACCAGAATAAATGGCAGTTTGGTGGGGGTTTTTCCTTGCAGTAGAGGTGTCATACAAGGTGATCCTTTGTCTCATTTACTTTTCTGTCTTGCAGAGGAAGTTCTTAGTAGAGGTATCTCTAAGCTTGTGAATGATAAGAAAATTTTACATATGGCTAGTCCATAAGGTTATCTCACTCCCTCTCATATTTTGTATGCTAATGACATATTTGTTTTCTGTAAGGGGGATATTAAGTCTCTTAGAAATTTGAGTATTTTTCTTAAAATATATGGTGATTTTTTTGGTCAATATGTTAATAACTTTAAAAGTAGTTTTTTCACCATGTATTTCTGCAAGATTTGTCACCAAAATTCAACGTATTTTTTCTTATATTCATGGTTTTTTGCCTTTCAATTATTTAGGATTGTCTATCTTTGTTGGTGTTCCAAAGTGTAGATTTCTTCAACCTTTGGCTGATAAAGTCAAATTGAAGTTAGCATCTTTGAAAGGTAAATCTCTTAGCATGATGGGTCGGATTTAGTTGGTCAATACAGTGATTACTGAATTTCTAGCTTTAATATGTATAAATGGCCTATTTCACTTCTTAACCAAGTTGAGTAGTGGTGTCAAAATTTTATTTGGACTGGTGATATTCTGAAAAAAGGCATAGTCACCGTGAATTGGGATACGATTTGTTCTCCTCTTAAGAATGGAGGTTTGGAGATTATTAATTTTCATCATGAAAGTAATGCATATCTTCTTAAGCTTGCTTGGAACTTTGCTTATAGCAACAGACCTTGGTATTTTCTCTTGAAAGTCAGGGTTCTTAAATCAAAATGCGAGTTTAGAATGGTTTATAGATCCTTATCTCTTTGGCCTAGAATTAAGCAAGCTTATTCTTCTATACTTGATTATACTTCTTGGACTGTTGGTACAGGTTCTTTTATTAATTTCTAGAATGATAAATGGTGTTCTACTACTTCTTTAGCAAATATTGCAAGGTTATCTGATGGTGTTAGCATTCCGGATACAGTCTCTTAGTTTTGGACAGGTTGTGATTGGAATATTCACTTATCTTTACAGCACATGCCTCATTTTTTTAATCATATCATTGTTAGGGAGGAACAAGATATTCCTAATTGGATTCTAGATGAGTCTGGTCGTTTCACTCTTAAATCGGCTAGGACTTTTTTCTTGGAACCAGGAGTTTCCTGTGGTTGGGGTAAATTCATTTGATCTTCATTTATTTGGCCTTCCAAAACTCTAGTACTCTGGAAATTTTTTCATGGGCGGCTTCCTACATATCAACATATTCAGAATAAAGGTTTCAATATATGTTCTATGTGTACGCTTTGTGAAAAACATGAGGAATCTATTCAGCATTTATTTTTTGAATGTTTTAATTCTTTGCATATTTCAAGTTGGGTTCGGCAGATTTTTCTTACTTCTCATTTCTCTAATAAGGATGATCTTATTTCTTTTATTAAGAGTGATGGTAGTCCTTTCGTTAAACTGATTAAGCTTGTTGCGATAAATTTTTCTGTTTGGATGATATCGCGTATGAGGAATTATGCTAGATTTCAGGATAAGATTGAGGTTTCTAGGGCTATTTTGGTAGTTAAAGATTTAATTTGTCTAGTGGGAAATTCGTCTAAAGCTTCAATGAAGAATGACATGTTGAATTTCAACGTGATTAAGTTTTTTGGTATTAATACTCGTAGTGGTAAAGTTCTTCGTCCTCTTCTTGTTAGATGGGAGTTTCCTTCACTAGGCTGGGTTAAAATTAACACTAATGGGACTGCTAGGGGGTATTCTGGTCTTGCTACTTGTGGAGGTATTTTCCATGGGAGTATGAGGGAGTTTATTGGTGCTTTATATGTGTTTCTTGAAGTTCAAACTATTATGGTTATTGAGTTTTATCGAGTTATACATGCTATGTAGGAAGCTCAAAAGATGGGCCTTACTAATGTCTGGCTTTGAATGTGATTCTGCCTTGGTTTGTGCTGCGTTTACTTGTCTTAATTACTGTGGGAAAATCAGGTTTAGGGTTACTCATATTTTTCGTGAAGGGAATGTGTGTGCTGATAAGTTGGCTAATTTAGGATTTATTCATGGAGAATCATTTCATTGGTATAATAGGCTTCCATCTAGTATGTTCTTATAATTCTTTATGAATAGGTACAAACCCTAAACCCTACATATGTATCGGTTTTGTTAATATATGGGTTTTGGTCTAGTCCCCCCATATTTCTTTTTTCTTTTTTTTTTTTTTTTTTAATAATAATACTTTTTTGATGTGATGATAGATGATTTTGTTACTTGATGTGTCAGCCTAGCTGAGATGTCAAGTTGCACAGTGATGCCTAACATAAAAAAATTTATAAAAAAAAAATAGATACCCATATTACATGGCATAAAGATTTGGTATGATATTTTATGTAATAGATTATTTATTAACATATTTAAAAACTCCTACTATAAAATAAATTTTAAAAAGATTGATCAAATTATTAAAAATGTTAAAAGAGTAAAATAGATTTAAACCAAACTTAAAATAAGTTTAAAAGGCAAGTTATATATCTTAATTATAAAACTTACCCTGATTTAAAACCTACATTAAATCATGATGAACATTTTCGACTTCAAAAGTAGTGTTATTTTTAGGTAATAACACGCACACGCACACACACACTCATGCACACACACGCACACACATATAGAGTTATTGATATCTAAAATAATTTCTATTATTGATAAGTATTTTTAAAATTGGTATATAATTAGCTACTAAGGTTTTAACTACCAATTCTTTAGACTCTAAAGTTGGTAGTTAAAACATTGGTAGTTAATTAGATACTAATTTCAAACATATTTATCAATAATAGAAACTAATTTAAATATCAATAACTTTTTTAATCTTTAAAATAATATCTAATTTACTTAGTAACTAATTATTTTTTATCTTTAAAATTAATTTAAATTTAAATTTTGCTTGTAGTGAAGAGAAACTAAAGAAATTTCAAACTTAAATATTTTTAATATACTTTTATGTTCCTACTAGGGAGATGGGACCTAGAGAACTATTGAAGTCTTCTTCTCCTTCCTTCGGTCGGTCAGGTTGTTGGGTGATGAACTGGGATTCTCCTCGTCCTCCTGCTTCTCCTTCGACACTCGGTCTCGGGTGGACACCGGATGGTGGGGGTACCTGATAGAGATCAAATAAGAGAGGATTTTACTAATGGAGGAAGAGGTCATTCACCCAAACATTTTAAGTTCTTCCTTATAGTCTTCTCAAAAATTAAAGAAGAATTAAAATAAAGAGAGGACCAAGCCTAAAGCCAAAAGAAGACTACAAGCTTTCAAGAATGGGCTTCAATTAATATCTCTCTTTATAGTTTCTTTTGTA
>Ga0123342_1005722_pt1 | contig 17781 bp, 3 predicted proteins | sample Turbeawhitnodule_FD_89960 | JGI IMG/M metagenome (GOLD analysis project Ga0123342, IMG submission 89960) | Root nodule microbial communities of legume samples collected from Mexico - Turtle bean Mexico white nodule | ecosystem: Host-associated > Plants > Roots > Nodule | place: Mexico: Nepantla...
ATGCCCCCAATTATCTAGTCACTTACTTTGAGAGCGTATCTGCCTTCCTCTTGTACCCTGCACCCGGCTACCCTGGGCGTGACCTTCCTCTTGAGTCGTATCTGTCCCACAGGTGTCTCTGGGGCGGCAGGAGTACTCCACGAGTCAGGCTGCCCTACACTGGTACTACTACTATGGCCTTGAAGCCACCTTTTCCTTCTTTTTATCACTGCCCCGGGTCATCGGGACCTGAGGCCTCCCCACGGCGTTGCTCCCTCCATGGTCTTTCCTACCCATGGGTATCGGGGAACCACACCGTGATTGCCTTGCTTTAGCACTGTTTGACCTGGCGACGCCCTGGTTGGGCGACGCCATCACCTAAGCGACGCCTTGTCCTGGCGACGCTTCCTCTTGGTGATGCTGCCACTTGGCGTCTCTCCACCTAGGCGACGCCTTGCGTTGACTTTGACTCTCCAGTCGTTGACTTTGACCTTGACTTAGTCAACGCCCGGATACGGGACGGTACAGTTATTTAGTATCAGGTAAGACGTCCTAACTAAGTATCAGTACGACCACCCGAGTGTAGGCGTCATGTGTGTAAAATTGATGTGAAGGAAGTATTTAGGCAAGGTAAGACGACCTCGCTCGGCGTAAGAACAACTACCTGAGTACAGGCGCTCTGCAAAATAATTTGTTTGACTCGATGCAAGGTAAGACGACCTAACTCAGCGTAAGAACGACTACCCGAGTATAGGTACTTTTCAAATAGATGTTATAGATAAGTTGTTTGGGTACATGGTAGGTTGGGTTAACACGGTGTGTGAACGGTCACCCGAGTTCAGGTGCTTTGTAAAATGGTTAAATGATACGTAGTAGAATCATTCGCTTATACAAGAAGGGTTAGCTCGGTGTACAATTGGTTATTCGAGTTTAGTTACTCTGAGTGATGAGTGAATCATTCTTAGCGCGAAATAAGATGACTCAGCTCGGGAATGTATGATTATTCGAGTACGCGCTCTGCAAAGCAAAGCTTGGTGAGATCAAGGTATATGGCCCTTGGCCAAGTTTGTAGAATACACCTATGCAAGTTAAGGTTGAGTATAGGCTTGTCTTAGCTATGGGTGTATAGTTCATCAAAAGGTTAGTTCTTTGTTAAGTGGGAATTCCACGGTTTTTCATGCTTAGATTCACCTAAGTTGGATTCTTGTTATCTTTGTTACTTCGTGCTCAAGAGGTAGAGACGAGTTAGTAATAGAGTACCCGTGTGTGTTGATAGTAGTTGTTATACTTAAGCTAGTCAAAGTTTGCTATATGATAAGTTAAGTATCATGGCATGCATTCGTAAAAGATTTTAAGATAGTTGTACAGAGGTAATAAACAAAAGTTTTGATAAAAATATAAAGTGTTCAAATGGCAAGGAAAGTTAGCATATTACATACCACTAAATTTTCAAATTACTTCCTCTTTTAATTGGTCGTCGACCACAGTTTTACCTAGGTCTAAGGCAGAGAGGTCAAGGGTTGGGTGTACTATGGTTGCTTGTTCCAAGGCCATCTCAAAGCCAGCCAAGAAGGATCGGGTAGCATCGTCTTAAAGGGATTCGATCTTCTTGGTGGCATCATCTTCCTTGTGTGCCATCTCTTTCTTTAGATTTTCTATCTTAGCCAACAGTTTGTTCCTCTCCTCGGTCAGAGCCATGGTTTCTTGGGTCTTCTCGGTGTAGAGGAGTTTTGTTTTTTGGCGCAGGTCTTTGAGTTGGTTGTGCTCTGTTTTGAGGTTATCCATCCCTGTACGGAGCTCCAACATCTCCTTGGACTTTTGTGCTTAAGACTTTTGGTGATCTTGAGCTTTGTCGTCAGCCAAGCAAGCGAAGGCAAATGCTTGACTGAACAACTTCAAGGAGTCGCGATGGAGAAGGTGTTCACCTTGAACAGATAGTCTGGCTTTATCTTCGGGAATAAGAAATGAGGCCTTGCTGTGAGTGATAGCATCGAAACCAACATCCCATAAGCTCTTCCTGTGGGAGCCTTCAGCCTCTTGGATGGTGACGACCTCCTGATGTGGAGTTTGACCATCCGAGTTGGAGTGTTCAGTGGAGGGAGCGGCTTCTCATCTTTATCTCTTAAAAACAAGGTCTGAATTGGTGTGCTCGTCCTCATCGAATGGAGTGGGAGCAACCTCGATCGAAGCTTTCCTTTTCTGAGTTGGAGAATCCTTCATTAGGCTGGTAGTAGCCATCTCTGATTTGTCGATGCCGGACAACATCCTTTCTGAAAAAGAAAACAAGTAAGTGGTTAAGCACAATAATGGAGTTTATGTTACCAAAGGTAGGAAACGAGGAATACCAATATAGGCTTTCAAAACAACAAGAAGGTATTATTTGTTTAGGAGGAAGGAAGTGTCAAAAACAACCTTCAGGTTCGCCAAGAATTCGCGTACTCCTTGGTCTTGTGGGGACAAGTCGTCCAGGCAGTAAGCACTCTGGAATATTGGTTCAGGGATCCAGTATAAAGGAAACGCGTCCAAAAGGGTCGGATCTCCTTTGTTAGCTCGAATTCTTAGGAACTTGCCTTTGAAATATTTGTAAGAATACTGGAAGAGTGTGAGCAAAGCTCTTCCAGGGGCACCATTTAAGGATACCCATAATTTGCGGCCCGAGTGCTTGACCTGAAAGAAGTAAAGGAAAACTTCCAAAGTCGGCGAAATGTTGAGCTGTGAACACAAAATAGTAAAGGCACGAATTAATGCCCAACTGTTCGGGTGTAGCTGGGAAGGAGCAACATTGAAATCGGTTAGCAATTCCTTTTCAAATATCAACAAAGGAAGACACACAAGGATTTTCTTGAAAAGGGTGGCATAAAAGAAGAAAAATGGACCATCGAGGTCTGAGGATTCATCGCAACATACATGTTCATCTTCCCTGCACTCTATTATTCTTATGAACCTATCGTGCCTCTTACCAAAGGAGGAAGAGGTTTCATTTAAAAGGTCCTTCTTGGCCCAGGGGTACATGTCATTGTAATTCATTACAGTTATATCTAGAACACAAACACAAACCAGGAACAAGCACAATTCAGGACAGAGAAAATGGACCCAAGGGAAAGCACAGTTCAGATAAAGAAAGAAAATCTAGTTCAAACAATGCAATCAGTAAGTTGAGTAAGTATTCAATAATAAAGATTGGAAAAAGGGAAATACCAGGTTAGATGGCTGATTGAAAGAAGAAGTGTGAAGAGAGACTTCTCTGGTGTGGGAGAGGTTTGAGAATGAAAAGAGTTATGAGGAATGAGGGTTACGTGAAGAGTAAGTGGAGAAATGGGCTTTTTAATGTTTAAAGAGGGAAATGAAGCGACAGTTCTTCCTGGTCGTTGACACGTGTGCCTCGTGGACGTCTCCAATTTAGTGTGGTGAGATGTCTTGTCATGGACGCTTCAGTAGTCATGCCTCACCAACCCGCTGGGGAAAACGTCTCGTCAGCCGCCAAACGCTAAGGAGCCTCTTCGCCAAGACGAGCTTGGCTCGAGCCTGGGAGGCGTGTGCACTGGACAGAAGTGCTCGAGACCTCAGAAAACAACACTTAAATACTAAACCATCAAAATCTAATATTTTTACAAGTTTGAATATTGCGACCACGTCCCTTCTATAATTAGATCTTTTATCCTAGGTTGCTATTAAAAATTAAATTTAGCTTAATTGCTTGCTTTCCAAGCAACCTCTAGAATTTTGTCTTCCTAGTGTGGATAAGCTTCGAGATTTAAGGGCCTAATGCAAGTTATCTAAACATAACATAAATTCAGTATATAGTAGAATAAGTTGAGAGGATTACTCTTCTCAACTGACCCTACCAAGATTGTTGACTAAATCCTAACGAAAAACAGAGACCAAAGGATCTTTAGAGCAAAAATGAACTTACTTTATTTGAAAATCTGATCGGGTAGAAATGTTCCTTAACTCCTCAGCTGCAACGTGGGGTACAATCAGATTCTAAAATAGATGAGGCATGGAGTGAGAAATGAAGAGAGAAGGAAGAGATTGAGAGATGGAGAGAGAAAGAAAGAAGAAAAAAAAATTCGTGGTGGGGGATGGAGGCTTCTCTGCACTATTTTACGTTGTTAAAAAAGTGACCTACATATTTCCTTATATAAGAAGTTAATGAACTTAACATTATTTGCAAGAAAAATGAAGCATAGGTAAAGTGTTTAAGAAAGTTAGGGGTTTTATGCATCATAAAAAGAAGGATGGGTAAGATAAGATATGTAAGAAAATTCTTCTTACAGCATATTAATTTGAGCTTGTTCCTGATTTGTGAGTGAAACAAAAATTTTCTTTAAAATGACAAAAATAACCTTAAATAAAAAGATGGCGTAGATAAAAATATACTTTCAGGATTTATTTTCCAAAATATATTTCAGAATTTGGATTTCTGATAATGAGATTTTGATTTTCGAATTGTATTTTTTGAATTTTAAATTTTCAAATATGAAATATAGAGTATTTTAGAAAATTTAAAATCAGTATGGTGGGAGAAGAATTTGCCAAATCTAAATAATTAATTTTTTTATTTATCTAAAAATTTCACTTTAATAATAATTTTTTTGAATATTATTTTAATTCTATTACTTTTATTCTAAAGTTATTTTTTTAAGTTTTTCCAACTAATGAAACTATGATGTAGAAAAATAATTTATTTTGGGTAAGAATACGTTTTCATTCTCATATAAATCAAAATTCCTTCTGTATGAAAATAAAATAAAAAAATATTAAGATTAATATTTTATATTTTAAAACTTTCATATTTACAAATGCATACTAAACGTGAAAACATTATATTATATATTTGCTAAGTACCGAAAAGTAATAGATTCTTGTAAATTCTTCAGCAAAAGACACCTAAAAATATATAATAAATATATATATATATAATGTTAAAATATTACATTTAAATCTAAAACTTTAAACTAGTAAATTGTGAGTTTTTTTATATATTATTTATTTTTTAATTAATATTATTCAATATGAAACTTTTAGTACATCTAAATATATCTTTTTAGATATTTTAAAAACCACTTAAGAAGTTAGTAACATATTATTTTATTTTAGCTAAAATATGATGAGCAAACAATCTTTCTAAAATAGTAATTTGTGATGCATTTTATTTTAGTTATGATTAATGGTAATATTATGTGTATTGGACCAGAGCGTTGGACTCAGTGCTCAGGTGATTAGACATTGACATTTGGATTAAGTAGGTGAGTTCGGTGGTCTGGTTGAGTTAATGGACCACGTAAGTGGGCCTCAAGAATGCGTGCATTGAGATTCATTCATATATATAAGGCTTGATCAGCGAAAAAGTGCATGTGGTGTGTATAGTACATTCGGGTCTAGCACAAGTAAATATTTCCTTAAGAACATTAAGCCCAAGAGCGCTAGGGTTTTTGGGGATAAGTTGCATGCAAGATACGTGAAGGCTAATACGCCTATACGCCTATAGTAAACAGATGGGCCCCATGATGTTGGTACATGAGTTGGTACCCTAGAGGCCATGTTGTTAAGATTGTGCACTCCAAGGAAGAAGATTTTGTGCGGTTTTTGTACTAAGATTGTGCACATTGTAATATACTCTCCTCCCATCAAACCTACGTTCACTCGAGATAAGGTTCTCGGGAGAGAAGGATTGTTACAAGAAGTAACCTAAAAGTAGTCTATAAAAGGGACTTGAGATCCCCGGTAAGGGTACACCGTTTCTAGACCGAAACTACTTGCTTACTTACTCATTATTTCTATAAGTTCTATACTAACTTGATCGTCAGAGTGCAATCAACAGGTAGGGTCTCCTCTATTTCAGACGGAGCCACGTTCCAACATCTAAGGAAAAGAGCAAATTTCAGCAGAGGCAAAGAGAATCATAACCTGTTCTCAGAATCAACCGTCGACCAGATCAACTCGCAACAACATTAAGTATTTTTTATTTTCCACAATATAATTTTTCTTCATATTCCTAGTAAATAATAATTAAATCTATAGCCGCCGGCAACTTGCCATTTGCGCCCACACCTAATAATTTTCATATAACATATAAAACGATAAAGAAATATAAACCTAATAAGAATTATTTTTTGAGGGCCAACCTTGAGTTGGATCACTTGATGTCTCTGAATTGTGTTTACTTTAGGACAAAAAGGTTGCATTATTCATGTTTTCTTTGTTGTCTTTTGACAAATGTTCTTTTTTTTTTTTTGCCTTTCTTGGTCTTTATTTTGTTTTTTTATTTAAATTTTTAATATAGTTGCTTAAGTTATTTTTGGAAGTTTTTTGTTTTTTTATAAGTTTGGTCTTATATCTCGTGTGTAGAGATGATAAAAATAAATTAATTATGTAAAATAATATTCTTATAATAATTAAAAAACATTTTTAATATAATATTTTTCAAAATAAATAATTTATTTTCAAAAAATATTAAATAATTGAACTAACACAAATTAAAAAAAAAAGAGAAACAATTTGTAACTCATTTAATTTCTCTTAAATTAACGGTAAATATTTAGTATTTTATGTGATGGGAATATTCTTTTCCCTCTTGAATCAATGGAAAATTTAGTATTTTTATCTTATCTTTTATCTTTCTATTTCTATTCAAACAAATTAAGAGATTAAAGAATATAAAGCCTTTCAAATATGAATCTGAAATTTAGAAATAAAATGTATCATACCCATGGTAATAGAATACCTGGAAAAAATAATTATTTATGACACCTTTAAGCAGCATTATATATTTTTTTTGTGCATTTAGTTTGAGTGTATATATTAATTGTGTATTGTTTTTCGGTTAACTTTAAAAAATAATTACAATTAATAAGTAAAAACTATGAAATACTTTCATAGATTAATAGGTAAAGAGAAAAATAAAAGGTTTGAAGGAACCAAAGAGATGAATGAGTGGTTGGCGTGAAGTGATTTGTTCTTGTCTGCTGTTGGCCTACCCGAGAGTATTCGGGACTGCTCCTTCATAATAGAACGGGCTGAGTTGATTTGACCACTCAATAGCTCACCAACTTTTATTAATTTTTGTTTTTAAATTTTATATTTTTTAAATTTGCTTTTTTTTTATGTGTATATTAAAAACACATTTAATTATATGAATACTTTTTAAGTTTTTAATTAATTAATTTATATCTGCAATTGAATAAATTAAAATAATTACTACTTTTATATATTTATTATAATTAATAATTAAAGTTTAATTAGTAAATGTTACTGATTTATTTTAGAACATTATTACATATTTGTTTTCTTCAAGTAATATAATATAAAATTAATTAATTTTTTTAAATTGTTTTTATTTTAATTTTAGTTTAAAAAATAGGTTAGTAGGTTAGTGAAAGTTATAATTAAAACCATCTCATCTTATTTTATTATATTATATTGAATACTTCTCTTATGAAGAAGACTTGAATCTCACACTCATACTAATAATTAAAACAAAGCTATTTGGATACTTTAATAACACAATTCTTAAAAGAAATTCTTGGCCAAATATTTTTTTATTAATAATGTTTATGGTACTTTACAATGTGAATATTTGGATAGTGCAAAGCAATATTTTGAACTAAGAAAATTATAGGCAGCATTTTGGATTTATAATATCTGTTTAATATTGTAAATGTGAGATAACAAGTATATACCTCTCTTGTAAGCTGAAAAATGGTCAAAATAAAAAAATAATTATAATTATGATTGTATAAATATTTTTAGTAAAGAATACTCAATTATCTAATCATTTGTAACATAAAATTAAAACAAAATATTCAAAATAAAATAAACATTTTCATCCCTCAGTTTTTTGCTAAGTTTTATCACCTGTGACATCATCTGTTCCGGTATAAATACACGATAATCACATATTAAAAAAAAAGTAAAACTCAATGCAAACAATAGGGTAAGGTAGGTATTTTTAAAACTATCAACATAAAGTTATCAATTCCCAAACATTTTCTCAAATATCCATAAAGTGTCTATCATAATTCATCATTCACATTTTTCATGTCAGAATTCTACTGACCAACATACTCAAACACTTGACTCTACTTCAGGAAGACTCGTGCATTAGCTTAGACTTAGATATCAGCACTTGTCATACTATCTCATTGTGAAATCCACACAACTATGCACATAAATAATCTCAATATCATTTATCTCCTAGTATGACAAGGTTAACTCATATAACAGGTCAAGTTAGTTATCTTTCAAACAACTTACTCATTCATATGAACCTCTTTCTACTCTCACCACTTGAATAACTTCATCTATAAGATTCCATTATCTAAGAAGAGTTAGGATATCTCCTTCTAGACAAATCCCTAGTTAATGCACATCCTAAACAATCTTAACACGATATTTTCTTTCTTGAAAATACTATGCCTTGATTAAAAATTCATATTCCAAATCCCACAATATCCAAAATCACACAATTAAATCATACCAAAGCTTAGATTTTCAAAACACACAAAAATTCATCCAATAATCACATAAATATCTAATTAAAGGATTTTTCAATTAAATATACATAAAAAAATTTACATAAGTTATAAGTAAAAGCTATAAAATAGAGATAAACCAACTTTTAAAAGCAAGTATAAAATTTTCAGTTTTAAGTTTTTTTTTAAAGCTAGCTTGGGCGAAAATTCTCTTGATTGAGCGAGATTGAGTCCTACAGCACCCAGAATTTCATCTCAGGTCTCACTTGATGAGATTTCTTCTCGCTTGAGCGAAAACGAATCCGAGAGCACCCCATCTTTTCATTATATTCTTGCTTGAACGAGATATGCAGAAAAATATGCATAAACTTGTTTTACTTATTATATTTCTGAACTAAAATTTCATTCAGTTTATAATTTTATAAATCTACACATTCAATTGACAATTCTCACTCATATGCTCTCTAAATCAATCATATTCTAAAATCAAACAACCAATTCTCATCAAACATCACATTTTATCTAATTCGACAAACTATTCAAATACAATTCAACTCATTTATATTACGATTCTAATACTTTCATTATCAATCACAAACACTTTCAATAATTTATTCATTTTAAAATCAATATATAATATTCAAAATTAACCATTTTAGTCAATATATTACTTTACTCTTAAAAGAGACAATCCTGCAAGCAAAATTGGAACTAGTGACCATATCACCCCTACATCCAGATCTTCTAACTTAGGGTTCTATTGAAAACAATAAGACTAACTTCCCTTACCTGAACTTGAGCCAATGTTCACTAAGAGTTCTAGATCTACCAAAAGCTTAAAGGTAGTTTAATCTACACCACAGAGTCCTGATAAAAAATCTAACTATATCACTAGGATCCTGAGCTAACAGAGATTAATCCTGAACCTAAAAGAGTTACATGCAAAGTAGACAACCTAACAAGTTCAAAATTTGACTCAAGGAGAAGAGCAAAAATGAACTTACTCTATCAAAGATTATGATCGAACAGTCCTGTAGTATTCACTGTCAGGATTCTAATAGCGGACTCTGATCGTCAAACTGATGAGCGAGGAGGTTAAAATCTTAGAGAGAAGGGAGAGAAAAGGAAAAAAAAAAGTTTTAGAGAGATGGTGATTCTTTTAAAATGAGACCTGAATTTTTTATTTACAACTCTTTTTATTTTTATAATAAAATATTCAAGTGTCACTTAAAATATACCACTTTTATTCTAAATTATTTTCTAGATCCTTACATGTGAAACAAATAAAAGACCAATATACCCATAAAAGTTGTTTGGACAAGTTTCAAGCATTTTTTTTATGATGCTAACTTATAAACAACTTACTTTTAATATTATATTAAATATATCGATGGATCTCTATTATGATATAAAGTTCTTGTTATTAAGCAGAATTGCATAACATATATTTTTTACGTTTTGTCATATACTTCCAATAATTATAAAAATATAAAACATTTACATATATACTTACATAACATAGAATATAATGAGGAATTTAATAATTAGTTATTATTTAATAATATATTTTGTAATAAAACTTGTTTGGTTATTAATAATAATTGTTTTTACAAGGGTCTAGAAACAACTTCTTTCTTCTGAAATCATTGACTTCTCGATCTTCTATCTCGGTGTAGGCTTTCGGCTGGTTACTCCTCTAACTTGGGCTTAGGCTTGGATGTAACTTGTGGGCTCTCAGTTCACTAGGCTAGGTCCACTGGATCTCTTGGTCTTTGGTCTTGGTATCTTTCATTGGTGGGTGTGTGTACCTACAAGGAGCTTCAATGATAAAGTTAGAATTGATTTTAGTTAATAATTAGATAAAATTCACTCTACTTACCTCTCAAGTTGATCACCTATCTATAGTACTCCTTCATTGGACTTAAAACCCATTTAGGCTCTTTTTCTTTGTACCTAACGTTTATTAGATATACTACCCTTGTTTGGGCTTGTATAATGGGCTTTGCTACATTTATTATTTTGCTGATAAAAAAACATTTTTTATTTGAGTTTTAGTCTTCTCATTAACTTTTCCACTTTTTGGCCTCTTCTTGTTAACTTTTCTACCTTTTGGTCAATCTCTCGATCTCAACCTTTTGAAATTTTAACCTTTCAACCATTCGGCCTAGTCAATACAATAATAATTTTTTAAAAATAATTAATGGATGTTATATAAACTCAAATTAAATGCACCAAAAAATTTAATGTTGCATAAAATGGGTCATGAATAATGATTTTTTCTAGGTATTCTATTACCATGGGCATGATATATTTTATTTTTAAATTTCATATTCATATTTGAAAGTCTTCATATTCATTAATCTCTTAATTTGTTTGGATAAAAGTGAAAAGACAAAAAATAGAAAGATCAAAGATAAGACAAAATACTAAAATTTTCCATTGATTTAAGAGGGAGAAGAATATTTCCACCACATAGCATTCCTAAAAGTGAAGTGAACAAAAATAAAATGACAATAGATAAGATAAGATTTAACCTCCTATTAATCACATCTACAAAGCATTCCTAAAAGTGAAGTGAACAAAAATAAAATGACAATGGATAAGATAACATGTAATATCCTTATTAATCATTATTTGTCATGAAAAAACACGATCATCACATATAAAGGAAACAAATACAATGCAAACAACATGGTAAGTTAGCTATTTTTAAAATTTATAATATAAATGTAACTTTAAACAACAATCATCAATTATCGTACATTTTTTTTCCAAAGCAATCAAGTGTCTATAATAATTTATAATTCATATTTCCATGTCAAACTTCTACTGATCAACATACATAAACACTTGACTCTACTTCCGGAAGACTCGTACATTGACTTAGACTCCGAGATTTGCACTTGTCATACAACCACATTATGAATCCACACAGCAATGCGCATAATAATCTCAATATCGAATCATCTCATATGACAAGGTTAATTCATATAACAAGTCAAGCTTATTATCTTTCAAATAACTCACACATTCATGTGAACCCCTTTCGACTCTCACAACCGGAATAACTTCATTTATGTGATTGCATTATATAAGTATAGTCAAGATACATCCATCTAGATGAATCACTAGTCAATGCACATCGTAACAATCTCAACACGGTATCTTCTTTCTTGAAAATATTATGTCTCAATTACAAATTCATATTGCATATCTCACATTATACAAAATCAAACCATAAAATCACCCCAAAGCTGATAAATTCAATCAAACCCAAATTTATCCAAAAATCATATAAAATACATAACTAAAAGATTTTCAATTAAATTAAAATTTACATAAATTTAATTAAAAACAATAAAAAATAATAAAAGCGAAACTCATAAGCAAAACTTAAAATTAAGTTTTTTTATAGCTTGAGTGAAAGTGACCCTCGTCTAAACGAAAATCTTTTTTGCTTGAGCAAAAATCAACTCGAAAGCACCCCATTTTCACCCAATTTTCGCTTGAGTGAGAATTTTCTCACTTGAGCTAAAAAAGGTCTCACCTGAGTGAGATTCCATCTTGCTCGAGTGAAAATGGGTTTCGCCCTTCCCTCTTACTTAAGCAAAAATGGACCCGAAACCACCCATTTTTGCTTGAGCAAAATTTCCTCACTTGAGCGAGATATGCAAGGAAAAAGTTCCTAAAAGATTATCTTTTTAACGTTTTTCACCAAAAATTTACATTCAAAGTTGTATTTCGTAAACCTATAATATCAAAATAACATCTTTTGACTCAGAGTTGTAGAGGTACTCTCAAAGAGCTACTATGTCAACCTAAATATTTATATATTCATTATCTCTAAATCAAAGTCACTCAAAATCAAACAACCATACTCATAAATCTTTACACCTCAAAGGATTCATAATACAATTCAATCCAATTCATAATATCATTTAACACATTCAATAACTCATTCAAATCAAAATCAACATATACTATACAAAATTAACAAACCCAACCATTTCACATTTAATTTCAAGCAATATACACTATTTTACTAGAAAACAACCAATCCTACAAGAAGATTTGAAACTAGTGACCACGTAACCCCTACATCCAGATCTTCTAACCTAGGGTTCTATTCAAAATTAAAATTAGCTTCCCTTGCATGAGAAGAAGTAGATGTGCTCATAAGGAGCTCTAATTCTACAAAGCTCAAGGGTAGCTTAACTTGCACCACAAAGTTCTGATCCAAGATCTAACTATATCACTATGACTCTGAACTAACAAAGACTAACTCTAAAGCTAGAAACACCACAAACAAAGCTTGTATAAAAGATAATTTAACCAGTTCAAAACTGACTCAAAGGAATAAGGAGCAAAAATGAACTTACTTTGTCTAAAACTCTAATTGGACAGTCTTGTAGTATTCGCTGTCAAGAATCCAATGGAAAACTTTGATCCCTAGTCTGATGACAGAGGGGTTCAGAAATTTAGAGAGAAGGTTGAGGAAAGAAAAAGAGAAAGTTCATATAGATGGTGGTTCTTTTAAAATGTAACCTGAATAACTTATATTCCTATTTATATACTTTTCTCACTTTAATAATAAAATATTCAAATGTCATTTAAAATATACAACTTCTACTCTAAAACTATTTTTTAGGTCATTATATAAAATACTAAATTTTTACCATTAATTTAAGAGAAATTAAATGAGTAAAAAATTGTTTTTGTTTTTCTTTTTGTTAATTTGTGTTAGTTCAATTATTTACTATTTTTAAAAAAAATAAATGATTTCATAAATATTATATTAAAAAAGCATTTTTAGTTATTATAAGAATATTATTTTACATACTTTATTTATTTTTTATCATTTGTACAAATATATGAAGAAAATATGGCTTACTTTATTTTCTAATTTTATACATCCATATAATACAAAAAAAAAATTCATATGTCTTGTCTATTTTTTTTCATACTTCTTTCTTTTTTATTGTACTTTTAAACCAAAAAAGCATAAGAAATTAATTTTATGGCATAGTTTGTAAGGAGTTAGAAAATAGTTTTAGAGTGGAAGTGGTATATATAAAATGACACATGAATATTTTATTATTAAAGTGAAAAAAAAAGTATATAAATAGCAAGAAAAAAACCTTGTTATTCAGGTGTCATTTTAAAATAATTATAATCTCTCTTCAAACTTCTCTTTTCCTTGCTCTACATTCTTTATAAGTTTCTGACCTCCTTGCTCATCAGTTTAACGATTAGAGTTTGTCATTTGATTTCTAGCAGCTAATACTACAAGAATGTTCGATCAGAAGTTTAGTTAGAATATGTTCATTTTTGCTCATTTTTCTTTGAGTCTGTTTTGAACTTTTCAAATTTATTTTTGGCATATGTTTTGCATATAGTGTTTTCAGCTTAAGGATTAGTCTTTATTAGTTCGGAGCCCTATTGATATGGTTAGATCATTGATAAGGACTCTTTGGTGTAGGTTAAACTATTCTTGAATTTTGTAGGCTTGGAGCTCATTGTTAGCATACATATTCAAAGTTAGGTAAAGAAAACTAGTTTTTTTTTAATAGAATCCTATGTTAGAAGATCTAGATGTGGGGTGATGTGGTCATCAGTTCAGACTTGTTTGCAGGGTTGTTTATCTTTGAGTAAATTGGTATTTTGATTTATATTAAATGTGTAAGTATAATTACTATGGATTTATTGATTTGATAAATTTATATTGATGGTGATCTCAATAAAGTTATTGAATGTGTTTGATTTGTATAATGAATTTTTTAAAAGTGTAAACAATGATGAGTAATTATTATTTGAATCTAAATGAAATTGATTCAAAGGTAATAAATATATAAATATATTAGTTGAGATTACTAGCTTTATGAGAGTATATGTACAACTTCGAAAAAAATAATATTAATTTTGTAATATAAATAATATTGATATACATCAAATGCATTGTAATATCTTTTTTGTTCCTTCAAATATTTTATTTTTCTCTTTACCTCTTAATATGTGAAACTATTTCATATTTGTTTACTTGTTAATAGTAATTATTTATTTAAATAACAGAAACCGCAATATACAATTAATATTTCGCAAATCAATAGATGGTATATACACTCAAATTAATAGAACAAAAATATATGTAATGCTGTATAAAATGGGTTATGTATAATTGTTTTTTCCAGGTATTCTATTACTAAAATGGGTCATTCCTAAAAGTGGAGTGGACAAAAATAAAATGACAATATATAATGGAATATCCATATATTTTTCCACATCTAATAACTATTATTTGTATAAAATATTAAAATAAATATATAAACATAATACAAATATGTCTATAACTATTTCTTAAAATGTTTCAAAACATATCTTTTTTCATAAAAATTTAAATATTTACATAAAATTAAAACAAATATTCAAAAATAAATAAAATATTTTCATCATCCACCTTTTCACTGACGAGCTATATCACCTGTAACATCATCTGCACCCGTGTAAATACACTATCATCAGATATTAAAGAAAACAACCACAAAACAAAGAAAGGGGTAAGTTAGGTATTTTTAAAACTTATAATATAAGCATAATTTTAAACATACACATAAAACCATCAATTCTCATGCATTTCACATAACCATCAAGTGTCTACCAAAATTCAATATTCATCTTTCTCATGTCAGACTTCTACCGACTCACAACACATAGACATTTGACTCTACTTCTGAAAGACTCGTGTATTGAAATTAGAATCCTAAGACTTGCACATGTCATACTACTCGTTGTGAATCCACACAGCCATGCACATAAGCATCTCAATATCTCATTATCTCGTATGACAGGGTAAATTCATATGACCTGAAAGACCATATTACATTTCAAATACATCAGAGTGCACCCGGTACTTTTGGCTTGAACAAAAAATTTTAGTGTGAGCTAAAATACACCAGAATGCACCTAGGACTTTTGGCTTGAACTAAAAGTTTTAGTGTGAGCTAAAATACATCAGAGTGCACCCATGACTTTTGGCTTGAACGAAAAATTTTAGTATGAGCTAAACTACACCCAGGTGCATCCAATATTTTCATTTAAATTGTTATTTTATCAAATATACTAAACCAAAATAACAAAGTCCCTGCTATAGTTGAATAATTACTCTAAATCAACATCAAACAACCAATACTCAACAACATTATTCTTTAAGTGATTCATCAAACTATTTAAATACATTCATTTACTTATTCAAATCAAAACAATATAATTTTATAACATCTACCAAATATATAATTTCATATTCAAATTTCAATCAACTTCTAATATACTTAAAACAAACAATCCTGCAAGAAAGTTTGAGACTAGTGACCACGTTACCCCACATCCATATCTTCTAGCCTAGTGTTCTATTGGAAATTTAGGCTAGCATCCCTTACCTGAATTTTAGCAGATATTCACTAAGAGCTCCAAACCCACCAAGAACATAAAGGTAACTTAACCTGCACCATAGAGTCCTAATAAAAAATATAACTATGTCACTAGGACCCTAAGAAGTTAAAAGGGTCACATGCAAAGCAAAGACAGAAACAACCTAACAAGTTCAAAATTTGACTCAAAGAGAAGAGCAAAAATGAACTTACTCTATCAGAGTTTTTGATTGGGCAGTCTTGTAGTATTCATTGTCAGGAGTCTGATGGGGGACTCCGATCGTCGAACTGATGAGTGAGGAAGTCAAAATCTTAGAGAGAAGGTAGAATAAAGGAAAAGGAAACTTCTAAATAGATGGTCGTTCTTTTTAAAATGAAACCTGAATAACTGGATTTTTATTTATATGCTCTTTTAAATTTAATAATAAAATATTTAGGTGTTATTTTAATTGTACCACTTCTACTTTAAGACTATTTTTCTCGATCCTTACAGATAAGATAAAATACTATATTTTTACCGATAATTTAAGAGTAGCAAATTATGAGTAGCAAATTGTTTTTCTTTTTTTTTGGTTAATTTGTGTTAATTCAATTATTTAATATTTTTTAAAATAAATTATTTCATTTTGAAAAATCTTATATTGAAAATGCATTTTAAATACGGGTGGCAAAGTGGGGCGAGCCGTTCAGGCCGGCCCACGACCCGCTGAAAAAAACGCGGGGCGGGTTGGCCCGCATAACTTTAAAATATAGAAATTTTTTTTTGCACCTCCATATTTTCTTCATGTAGCCTCATATTTCACATTCCGAAAAATTTAATAACATCGTACTACGCATGTCTCGTGAAAATAATATTATAAGACCATTTGCCTAATGCATCTAACTAATAAAAATTCAAAAATTTATTTAGTTTTTTTTTAAATATTTCTTATGCGGACTGGCGCACAGGCTCGCGGGTCAACCTTTATGCGGGGCGGGCTACAAAAATTAGCCCACAGATTCTATGCAAAGTGGGCTAACCCGAGCTGTTTTTTCCCGGTCAAGTGCGGGGCAGGCCAGCCCGCATTGTCACCCCTAATTTTAAATTACTATTAGAATATTATTTTACATAATTAATTTATTTCTTAAAAAGTTAATTTATGTTTTATTAAACTCGGGTTAAACGAGATGTTTCATTACATGAAAAATAACATAAAGATAAAAAAGTTAAATAAAAATCATGAAAAAATAAAATATATATAAATTCTAAAAAATAACTTAAGCAATTACATAAATAATTTAAATAAAAAACAAAAGAAAAATAAAAGAATATTCTCATCCAAAACAACAAAGAAAATATGCCTTACTTATTTTCTAATTTTACACATCCAAATAATACACTCTCTTCTTTTTCATGATATTATTTTAAAACATGTAAAATCAGAATATCTTTCATTAAAATAAATAAATTCATAACTCCATTTATTATATTTTATTTATGAATTGTATGGGAAGCACTTTAATGTTAATATGTATTGAGACATCAAGTAATCCAAGTCAAGGTTGGCCTTCAAAAAATAATTCTTATTAGGTTTATATTTCTTTATCTTTTCATATGTTATATGAAAATTATTAGGTGTGGGCGCAAATGGCCAGTTGGCGTATATAGATTTAATTATTATTTACTACGAAAATAAAGAAAAATGATTATATTATTGTACCAATTGTCAATTATGTAATTGAGATTTTAACATATTTCCCCTTTAATGCTAAATTAATTTAAAATGTATCATAATGTTTTCTGTAACACCCCATAATTTACATATAACTATTACAATACCGGTTCTACATATTTCCGTACAAGCTTACAGTTTTTCAAAACATTCCTAATACGTGATTAGGACATATGGAAATACAAATATTTA
>Ga0123342_1005723_pt1 | contig 17778 bp, 13 predicted proteins | sample Turbeawhitnodule_FD_89960 | JGI IMG/M metagenome (GOLD analysis project Ga0123342, IMG submission 89960) | Root nodule microbial communities of legume samples collected from Mexico - Turtle bean Mexico white nodule | ecosystem: Host-associated > Plants > Roots > Nodule | place: Mexico: Nepantla...
AGTGTTTTTGTATTTTTTTCAGGCTAACTATTTGCTCAGAGATGACATGGTGAGGAATACATGTTGATGGAAGTTATTGGCTTTGAGTAAGAAAATAGGATGTGAGGCACCTGTGCCTAAAGCTAAAAGCTTATGTATATATTATATGCCGGGAACTGTAGGGATTAAGTATTTAAGGTATAAACCAAGGGAGAAAGTGTCATGAATTTTCTCTAATCTTTTAGGTATATTACTATATATGTTCATAATATGAAAGATACTTTTTGGAGTCAAGGGAAAAATAGATATCAAGAAGGCAACTTTAATTCTTGGTGTTTCTGCTACTTTAAGCTAAAGCTTTGTTTGGGATCATACTGTTGTGAATTAAAAGTAAAATCTTGGTATTCAAGTTTGACAATTTTTTACCTTTTATTTTAAATGATCAACAAAATGCACAAGTTATTTCGTATAGTTTTTTATTATTTGTCAATATTAGGGTTATTTTTTGGCCCTAATATTATTTCTTAATTTACATTTGTTTGTATTTATATATGGCAACACCTATCAAAGATATTATTTTGCTAACAAGGTTGAAGTTATTTTACAAGTGGCGTTTGTTCACGCTTTATTTAGAAACGTTAGTAAAATTTATTTTTTCTGATGTTAGTAAAATTTATTTTTTCTGATGTTATGTTAGTTAAATTTGTGTTGTTAACGGTATTTTTTTGGTCAGTTTAATATTGATTTTTTTTATGCTAGTTAGATTTATTTTAGTTCCGATTATTCCTTTTGATTGTTAGATGTGGAGATTATCTTTTAATGTCATTATTATTATTGTTTTTTTTTTTCTCCCTAAAGTTATTATTTTGGTCAATGTTAATAGAGAAAAAAATTTAGTTGACTTGGTTAAAAGATTGATTAAAAAATAATCTAATTAAATTTATAAAAAAATAATTTTAACCAATATCTAACAAAACACTTTGTTTAACATATCTTTATTTAATAAAGTTTTCAAGAAAAAAATGTGTATAAAAGCTTAGACAATTTCTGTTGAAGTATTAGAAGAAGATACAATATGAACACTTTATAGACACAAAATATGGGATGAAAACAAATTTACTAAGAACACATCCCAAAGATGAATATGATACACCACATCAATCATTAGAGTTTGTATCCTTAAAATGGTGTTATTAGAAGTATAGAAAATCATATAAATGTTGTTCTTATAACAATACTTTAAATGTAATAACAAAAGATATTTATAGTCAAAATGAATCCACAACATGCACGTTTCAGTTGTTGATTTAGAATATGTATAAAATGAAACTATAACATTTAATAGATCACATAGAGTTAACTACTTTTTCTATTACTTGAGTTTTCCATTCCTAGTCCTCCCTTTTAAAGGCTTTTATAGAAAGTTTGTGGACTGATTTCAAAACCTTTATATGAATCCACTAATTTCTAATTGAAAAAGTTATTCAAAATGATTTTAAAGCTATATTCAAATTTCTCTTATTTAGAGTTAATTATTTCTTTCACACAATACATATTTATCATAACACATATTTATCATAAGGTGTGAAGATTTGAGAGAAAAGTGTGAAGAAAGTGAGTGTGTTTGGATTTGAGTTATGTTAGTATGTATTTGTGAGAAAAATTTAATGAATTTTGTGAGTGATTTGATGGTTTTGAAAGATTTTTTAATTTTTTAAAAAATGTATAAAATGTAAATTTACAAAATTATCCTTATATTTAAAAATATTTAATAAATGAAATACAAGATATTTTTGTGTAGATTTGAGTTAATTAAAATATAGTAAATTATTTTTTATATCCTTGAATAATTTATTTTTGTACTGTTGAATGATTATTTTCGTAAAAAAATAAGAGTTAATTAATATTGTTAAAAAATAAAAACAATTATCATAAAATTAATATTATCTAAGCATATACAATTTGAATGTTATATTTATTTATACATTTTGAAAGATTTTTCTATTTATGAAATTAGATTATATATATACATAATCATGTAGATATTTTAAAGGATAAATTATAATAAAAAATATTATATGTAAAATGAATTGTACAATAAATTTAATTAAAAAAATATAGAACAAAATATGAAATATTATACAATATTATAAAAAAATAATATAAGTAAAATATATTATTGCATGAATTACACATCTATTTTATAAAAACTCTTCATTTTAACCCAACCTAATATATTATTATATTAGTTATAATTATTGAATGTTTCCCAACTTTTTTTCACTTCCCAATTCATTAATATATATATATATATAATATAAATATTTAAATTTACATAAAAAATATTAATTAATAAAAAAATAATTTTTAAATTATAAAATATATTTTTTTTCATTATGACTAAAGCCAATACATTGAAATTTGACTATTGAATTATAAACTAAAACCCTCAATTCCTAATCTGGACAATGATTAAAAACCAATTTTATTTTTTTAAAATAATGATATAATTATACTTGTTATATTAGATGTGTAGAATAGTATTGTTATAATGTAAACCCAATCATTAAAAAAAAGTATATCACTTTTTTATTTCTAGTTCATGATAAGTGCTAATTAATTAAAAAAAAACTATTTGTCTAATTATAATTTTTTTTTATTATTTTAAGATTGAAAATATAATAATTAAATAAAACCAAAATACATAAAAATGATAAATAAAAAATAAAGTGATATATTAAAATGTTATAATGATCACATATGCACATATATGTAAATATTTCTATCCCTTATAAACTCGAACCCTCAATCCCTAATTTGGACAATGAAACGGTTGTTTGCTTACTCTGTCGTCGTGAAGATGAACAAAATAAACTGAGGAAGACGCGTGAAACATTTTTGAACCCTAATCTTTTGCATTCTCCCACTTGTTCGTAATCGATGTTTCTCTTTCTTCTTTTTACTTCTTCTGTGACCCCTTTTTTTGTGCGTGCCACCGATTTTCGAGTTCAGTTGTACACGATGACTTGATTTATGCTTTATCACTTTAATATTGAATAAATTGGAACTTGTCTAGACAATTTTCTGGTTTTATCTGAATTTGTGTTAACTTTGTTTGATGAATGAATTGGAATAGAATAGGTTTTCTTTTTTTTCTATCTCTGTCTAGAAGGTTTGTTTTTACACTTCAGAAGAAAATGGCGGTTTCATTTTCTGTTGTTTCATACTCTTAAATTTTCGTTAGTGGGGTTCTCATAAAATGATTTAAAATATATATTTTCTTTTGATGTTGTTTCTTTTGTATTACTAAGGTTGTGTTCGGTTTTCAGTTTGGGATGCTCCAAATTCAATTTGGAGAGTAACTCAGTTTGTAACATATTTGATTACCTTCAAAATCACATTTACGCATTCAAATTTGGCCTGTAAACTCAATTTTGTAGAAGCAAGACTTGTGCTACTTTTGAAAACTCAGTTTGCTGACTTAATGTTGCTTAAAACTTATGTTTGCAAACTTTAATCCAAACATGCAGTTTTAATTGTCAACGCAATGATTTCTTTTTTCCTTTCTCGGTTATGTTCTTTAACCGAATTACAATTGTGTTTTGTGAGTTTGAGTTTTATTGGGTTGAATTGTTGAAGGAAGTTATTCTGGTGTGCTTTGTGCATGATGCAGTTCTAGGTATTTGGTTCTGAAGCTTCTGTTCAATGGCAAAGGACAAAGCTGTTTCTGTCAAAGATGCCGTTTTCAAATTGCAAATGTTACTCCTTGAAGGCATTCAAAATGAAGATCAGTTGTTTGCTGCTGGATCTTTGATGTCAAGGAGTGACTATGAAGATATTGTAACTGAACGGTCCATCACAAACGTGTGTGGTTACCCGCTCTGCTGCAATGCTTTGCCATCTGAGCGCCCTCGGAAGGGTAAATACCGGATTTCACTGAAGGAACACAAGGTCTATGACTTACAAGAGACTTACATGTTTTGTTCTTCAAATTGTGTTGTTAGCAGCAAAGCCTTTTCTGGGATCTTGCAAGCTGAGAGATGCTCAGCTTTAGACCCAGAAAAACTAAACAATGTACTTGGGTTATTTGAGAATTTGAATCTGGAACAGACAGAAAATGTGCCAAAGGATGGAGATTTAGGTTTGTCCAATTTGAAAATACAGGAGAAAACTGTAACAACCAGTGGGGAGGTGCCTCTGGAGCAGTGGGTTGGACCATCAAATGCAATTGAGGGATATGTGCCAAAACCAAGAGAGCGTGAATCTAAGGGTTTACGGAAAAATGTTAAAAAAGGTGAGGATTTTCTGGTATTCTAGGTAATCGTGAGAAGCATAGATAATGAGATAGCCCGATTTTATTTCTTGCTTAGGAGTATCCTGTTTATTATCATGTTTAATCTTAGGCTTATGGATGATTATGACATAGACTGTGAAAGTGAAGTTTGCTTGTACATTGCAGGGTCCAAAGCTGGTCATGGCAAGTCAAATAATGATAAAGATTTAATTAACAGTGAGATGAACTTCGTGAGTACTATAATTATGCAAGATGAGTATAGTGTTTCAAAAGCATCCCCAGGTCAAACAGACACAACTGCTCATCATCAAATTAAACCAACAGCTGTAGACAGGCAACAAGAAGAAAAGGTTGGCCTTAAAGTCGTCAGGAAAGATGAGGATAGCATTCAAGATCTGTCTTCATCTTTTGAGAGTGGTTTACATTTAAGTGCCTCAGAAAAAGGGAAGGAAGTATCCAAATCATGTGAAGTTGTCGTCAAATCCACTCCCAATCTGGCTATTAAAAAGAAAGACGCCCATTCTGTTTCCATATCAGAAAGACATTATGATGTAGAAAAGAATAATTCTGCAAGGAAATCAGTGCAACTTAAAGGGGAGACAAGTAGAGTTACTGTTAATGGTGATGCTTCCACTTCCAATTTTGATCCTGACAATGTTAAAGAGAAATTCCAAGTAGAAAAAGTTGGTGGATTGTGTGAGACTAAACTCAAATCTTCCCTCAAATCTGCTGGAGAAAAGAAGCTTAGCCGCACTGTTACTTGGGCGGATGAGAAAATCAATGGTGCTGGTAATAAAGATCTTTGCGAGGTTAAAGAATTTGGAGATATTATAAAAGAATCTGAATCAGTTGGTAACGAAGATGTTGCTAATAATGAAGATATGCTACGTCAAGCATCCGCAGAAGCTTGCGCAATTGCATTGAGTCAAGCATCAGAAGCAGTTGCATCTGGAGACTCAGATGCCACTGATGCTGGTAATTACTGTTTCTCTTAAGAGTTCTGTATTTAAATAATAATTGGTTTCTAAAGGGTTTTTCATCTATCAATGAATCTTGTGCAGTTTCTGAAGCTGGAATTATTATATTGCCTCAGCCACATGATGCTGTTGAGGAAGGTACTATGGAGGATGCTGATATACTGCAAAATGATTCAGTTACTCTGAAATGGCCAAGAAAGCCGGGAATTTCTGACATTGATTTTTTTGAATCTGATGACTCATGGTTTGATGCACCACCAGAGGGTTTCAGTTTGACTGTAAGTTTAGTGAAATTTTGTAGAAACATGTCAATCTGCATTAGTTTTCATGGAATATTCTAAAGACACTTTGTGCTCTTTTTTTGCATAACTTTCTTTCAGTTGTCACCTTTCGCAAATATGTGGAATGCCATATTTTCGTGGATGACATCATATTCTTTGGCATATATATATGGGAGGGATGAAAGTTTTCATGAAGAATATCTATCAGTCAATGGGAGAGAATATCCTTGCAAAGTTGTCTTGTCAGATGGTCGGTCATCTGAAATAAAACAAACTTTCGCTGGTTGTCTTGCTCGAGCTTTTCCTGCACTTGTTGCTGGTCTTCGACTGCCAATACCAATATCCACCTTGGAGCAAGGGATGGTAGGAACTTGGAGTTATCTGTGTTGTTGTGGTTTATATTAGTACAATTGTCCATTAAGTCATTACAGTTCTATTATACTGGTCTGGTTTGGTTTTCTTACATTATTGGGACTTATGTCATATGTTCATAAGCTCCCTGGCAACAAAACATGCACAAAGTCGCACACACTCAAAATAAGAAATCAAAATTTGATGCTAAAATGGATTTTTTAGCTATGGAAAAATCATTATTAGGAAATGAGTTTAAGCCTAACTCATCCCTCACAAAACTGGTTCGTAAGGTGAAGTTTATTCCTACTTATATTCTGTAAATTGATTTTATATCTAGTTAATTAAGGCTATGAGTTGTAGATAGGGTTGAGATATAATCTTCATATCTGTATTGATAGTGGTCTTTAATATAACCCAATAAATTGTTTGTTTGTGGATGAGTTATATGTTAGTTCTAATGACTTTCTTGTAGGCATGCTTGCTGGAAACAATGTCCTTTGTGGATGCACTTCCAGCTTTCAGAACAAAACAATGGCAAGTGGTTGCTCTTTTGTTTGTTGATGCATTGTCCGTTTGTAGAATACCTTCTCTTATCTCATACATGACGGATAGGAGGGCTTTGTTTCAGAAGGTGAGAGACCCTTTGTTTATATCATACTGACTTATTATTTTATATCTGTTATATTATAGAAGGAATCTGTTTGATGTGCATGAAGCATTGCATATTTATGTTGAATTGTAAATATATATAGGTCAAAAAGGGACAAACCCTTTTTAGGACACTGACCTTTTGATTAGGGTTGTTCAACTAACATTTAATATCTCCATTATTCATTTGCTTAATCTCTTTACATTTAAGATCTTTTGATCTGCATTTCCTTACAATTGTTTTGTTTTCTATGTATGGTTCTAATGAGAGTTCAGCAACATTAACCCCACACAAATTAGCCATCATGTGCATAATGTTGTTCTACTTCAGCTTTAGACTTGATGCCACCATATTTTATTATTCCATAACTTAGTTCATCTAGTGTGGTGCTCCTACCATGGCTGTGGACTTGAAATTATTGTTTACATTCCAATGGCTTCCCATCTTGTAATTCTAGACTAATTTTGATTTTTCTTTTAATTTGATTCCCTACGAGTATGAGTGTGTTGGGGTTGCAAAAATTCGTATATGACAGCTGTAAAAGGTTAATGATAATGATATATCATTTTCTTTTGTTATTTATCTCTTTTGTCATGTCAGATTTTGATATTTAATTTTGAACTATACTTTCAAATCTGTTAAGCATTGTTCTGGCATTGATTTGGTGAAACAGGTTTTGAGTGGTTCTCAAATAGGTATGGAAGAGTATGAGATTTTGAAGGATCTTGTAGTACCACTGGGCCGAGCACCTCATATCTCTGTCCAGAGTGGGGCATGACAACAAATAGACTAAATGTTGGACTTCCTCAATGATGACTTAAAAAATTACCTTTCAAATATATTGGAGTGGTTGTTCATAAAATATCAAACAACATGCAATGACAACAATATTAGACCTCAAGCAACACTGGAACCAGATTTCTCTATGTTAATGAATGTAAAATTGTGATTTGTTCTAAAATATTGTAGTTATAAAAAAATATATAAAATATTGTCCCTGAGTTAAATACCAGTTTGTATTATTTTATGCCAATCAGTATGTAGAAGGTTCTGAAGATGTCTATTAGATTTTCTTCTGAGGTCATGTCAGGATGGGGACAACTTCATAAAAAAAGTGACAAAATTCCAAATTCCTTTACTGAAGTGATGTCTATTTCTTAGGCTTCTTTCTCCCCCAGCCATATATTTGAAAGAAAAAAGGAAAGTATTTGATGACTGTGATCATATTCCTTTTGATATATGAATGAGCATTAGTATGGGCAATTTTGAATGAAATTGATTTTTGTAAAACTGATTCTTGTTAGAAAAATAATACTTAGACAATTAAAACAACCATATAGAGTAGGATATAATATGAATAAATTATTGATAAATTGATTTTAGTACCAAAGTGATACATGTTTCTGGTTTTACATTAAAAGCAATAGTAAAATTTTGTTCTCTTTTAATTTCAAATCAAATTTTTAACAACATTTTTATAATGTGAACCCAAACATGTAAATTAAATGATTCAACCTGAAATTATATGTACACTAACGTCATGTTTGGTTCTGTATTCAACATGGGAAAAGTGATCTAAAGAACCATAGTAGCAGTGTTTGGTTTTGTTAAACAAGGAAAAAAAAGTAATTCTTGTTAAATTGATTTTAAAGTAAAACAATTTATGTTTGTGTGTTCTTTGAAAAAAACAGTTTAGCAGCAAAATTTGAGTTTTTTTCTTTAAAAGTTATTTTAATTCTGTTAATTATAATTTTTAAGTAATTCTGTAAGGTGTCTTTAATTTAAATAACTCTATGTTCTCGATGTATCACTGGTTTTTAATTATTTTTCTGTGTAGTTTTGTGTATAGATTAATTATGGGCAAAGTTGGAAACAAAATCGATAGTTGAATTTCATCAAATAAATTGATGCAATTTTTAAGCCAACGTGAGGCATATCTAAACGCAGGATAAAACTTAAGCAAATCTAAAACAGTATTAAACTTCAGCAAATTGAAGTGGGAATGCTTGCCTTGAACATTGCTTACAAGTTCAATTTTTTCTTTTGAAGTTTCAGTTATCTTGCATGTTTTTCATCCTGGGAAGCAACTAATAGAAATTGTCTTTTAGTCAAAGTGTTTACTTAATCAGAGGGCAAAACACATGAACAGTTTGATAAATAATGAATTAACAAAATATTCATTACAAACAGCAACAGTTCAATATAACAACAAGCAACCTATCTTCAAATGCAATACAAGATTATAATGAACATGAAGCAACCTCTATATTCACAACAATAATGAAATATAACAAGGAGTCCTATGTTTATATAAATACTCTCCGGCTATATATATGAATCTACACTCCAACAGTAACCTCATATGATACAATCTCGGGTGTGGATGAATTTAAGACCAGTGCAACATTCTGAGCAAGCTCACTTTTGGATTCTAGCTCCATGTCATCTTGATATTCAGAATTGCTAACTGGTGGATCATGGCTTTCTTCATTGTTTCCTGTGCCTGCTTTGACATCTTGGTCCATTTTAGTAGACTTCACAGAATTCTTCTCAGTTTTCCCAATTGCAGTTTCCTGAGACTGCAGCTTGGCTTGAGTTTTTCTGATTGGTTTCTTTGAAATCACTTCTTTATTAGTACCCTTTACCTTTGCCTTGGTTGAATCATTCTGTTGCTGCTTTGCATGTGGACTAGAACAGTAATTATCATCTGAATGGTTCACAACATATCCTTTGTTCCTTCCAAGCTTTGGAGATTTTGGGCGTGTTATAGGTATCTAGTTGGTAGATAAAATGCATCAAAAGAATGAATATTAAAAGGTTCTTTAGCTAAGAATTACGTCCATAACATGAACCTGCTTTTGTATTACTATGACAGTGAGCTTATGTTGCCGCAAAAGGTTTATAAAAACAAATTTTAAAAGACATTAACAGCTGTGTGAACATGTGGGGGTTAGATTACCTTCTTCAATTCAACTTTTGGAGGAGGTTCCTTGTAGAAACTTGGCATTGGAGTGGCTTTGAATGTCATAGTCTTCCTCAATTGCTTGATCTCAGCCTCCTGGTTTTCCTGCCAGAAAATCAGAAGAAAAAAATGAATAAAAGGTGATAACCTGGCTATGGGAGCTCAAACCACATGGAACATAAATTACTAAAGTAATTTAGTTTTTGGTTTTGACACCTTTGATTTCTCTTGCTGGTTAGTTTTCTCTGCTTCCTTTTCCTGAATTTTCTCTTCTAACTTTGAGAAGAACTGAGGGGAAAGGAGAAAATAGGATCAATATCTGGAATATCCAATATTTACATAAATAGGCTGCAAGGTTTTAACAATCACCTCCTTCCTCTTTTCTGCTCTTTCTTCCAATCTGAAGGAAAATCCAGAACCACTGCTCCTCCTACGAGGAGTATGACTTCTGATAGCACATAAACAAAATTTCATGAACATTTTAGCTAAGGAAAAAGAAGTATGACATTTTCATGATAAAACATTATTCAAATCCTAATGAGATTGGCAGATACACAAGGACAACATAGTGATCTGAGAGTAGTAGTTTCACAAATCATACGAAGTTGTGGAGTGAGCATCATCATCCTCTTTATTTGGTTTTTCAGTTTTTGCTGGGGTTGTGATCTGATCAACAGGTCTGCAACAAAGTAAAACACCACAAGGTGGTAATCCCTTCATCAAACAGATATAGATTGTGGAGTAATCTCCTAAACGTATTTAGTGTTCTCTACAGTTGAGTTTACCATAGACTGAAATATATTGATAGAGAACCTTAACACCATAACTTAGGCAAAACATAAAGAAGAATCAAGCAAATCTAGGGAGGTTAAGACTTACAAGGATGCCTCAGATATAAGGCTCTTGGAAACCGCATTCACCGCGGGAGAAGACTCACCAATCTAGTAGACAGAATAGAAGTCATGAACATGGAGACTAATGGAGAGAAGATACCAAGCTACACAAGGAAAGGAACAGAGGGGTAAAATAGTTTCTGTACCTCAGAGCTTTTAAGGCTAGTCATTGATGTTAAAGAGGTCCTGTGGTTAGAATTTCCAGTGTTTTTCTCAGATTCCTTTGAGTTAACTTCATTGTTTGTCAGCCGGCTCGAACGACGAATGGATGGCTTGGCTCTAGCCCCATTAACAAGCTTAGGTTCTGTTTTCACAAAAGTGCCATTAATGCTTTTCTTCATGACATCTCCACCAGCTGATTTGGCTGGGAAAGAAAGGCTCTTGGAGAGGTTTGGTCTATGTGTTTGAGGTGATGAAACTGTGGAGTGCAAATTGGGTTTCTCTTTGGTGGCAGATTTGTTCTTCTTTGAAGCAACACCACCTTTGCCACCATGTTCCTAACCATGTTCACATGAATTAGTTCAGGTGGCATTAATAGTAATTGTAAATGATCATTAACAGTTTAATTGAAGGCACAATTCTGATACATAAAAGGTACCTTGGCAAGTTTTGAGTTTCTACTTGCTGTAGATTTGGGCCCTTCAACTTTTACAATGGATTCAGATGCCTCATTCTTGGTCTGAATTTCAGCATTGCAACTGTTTTCAGCTTCCTTGTTTATATTCTCCTTAGTTGTTTCCCCAATGACATGTTTCTCGTCCTCCATAGCAACTCCATTTTCAGATTCCATTGTGCTACCAACAGTGACACAAAAGGTTGAGTTTAAAGATTAGAAGTAGTAAAAATTTTCTGAATCAAATAACTAAAGATTACAAACATGTATTTGGAAGTGTTTTTATGTCAGATCAGACTCTTAACCCCATTAAATTGCATAACTTCTACTCCTGAGCATACATATGTATAAGCCATTGCAATTCAATAAAAGCTAACACACTCGAATTGTAGATTTTACTCGGAAATTCAGATAATCCCTATGCTTTGATTTTGGTATTTCTTCTTAAGGAAGATATTCTCTGAAATGAAAGCACTATTAAGGAAGGATGTAAAAGATCATGACTCGAGTAAACAGTGTCCCTTGATCCATCTTAATGATCATTCTCTGCAAAAAATTCCTTCCATCCCCTTGAATTTTCGAGTTCTCAACTTGAATACAAATTCTCTATTAACAGAAATCAGAACAACACTTGAATTCATTGCAAATTTGCACTGTTTGACACAAATCTAGACCCACATTTTTCGTCACCTCTTTCTTTACAATCATCATCCTGAAATAAGATGGATAAATAGAAAGAAAACGAAGCTACATAATAGCTTCAATGAACATGAACATTCCATTGCTCCTCTGTATCCACCTCCTGCACTCAAATCCTCACAATCCAATGCTACAGTTTCTCAACAAAAGCATAAACAACAAAGAATGGCATTGGATCTTAACACTCAACACAAACCCATAAAAGATGAGCTTGATTTTTATTGAAAACACACGCAATCCAACAAAAGAAGATACACAGAATCCAAATCAGAATAGCAAAAGGACAAAATGCATCCCGGAAACAAACACAAATGTGGGAATCCAGAACTCAGAGACACCATAGATGACACAAAAACACACACTATGGATACCTCTTAAAGTTGGGATTTTGACTGTAGCCCTGATGATAAAAAGGACTCAACAAATTCAAAGATTGAATTGTTGTAAAGATTGGTAGAGTAACATGCAGAACACAGAGTTTCAATACGAATTTGTGTGTGGGGGGGTTGGATTAGAAGCAGTAGAAGAAGTGGATTTTTAAGTGTATGTGAAAAGATGAAACTGAAAGATGGAGTTGGTGACACTCAGGTTTTCATTGAAGATATGCAAGATAGATTTGTGGAAAGAAAGCTCAAGTGGGACTAGCTTTCAATGAAGTGGAATAGATAGGAACTGCCACAATGACTCTTCTACCACTCCCTCAACATGTAACTGTCACACGAATCTTATTCATATTTTTATGTCTTATGTTGTTTTATATTCTTTATGTTCATCTTTCTTCCACGGTAAATGTTAAAAAAATTCTACGAATCTCGGACACTTCTTGTAAATAATGTTACAAAAATTTATGAAATTTGGACACTCCTCTTAAATGATATATCCGTGTTAGAAATATATATTAGATATCAATACTCGTATGACATGTATCAGTAAAGTGTCTAATTTAAAAATATTAGTTGAATTTCTAATCATTTTACCATGTGTCTAACACAATTTTAAAAATAAAAAATATACTAAATTTCTAAAAACTCAACTTATTGTATAATTTTTTTATTATAATTATAAAAATAAAGAATAAATATTTTGAACCAGTCTTTAAAAAACATCTTAACATAATATATAATTATATAATATATAGATTTGTGTCTCTTTGTTTTACATTTTAGAGATTATGTTTTACATTTTAGAGATTATACGTATATATCTGGATGTATATTACGTATAAACAAAAATTACATCATCAATCCATCATAAATCACCGATCAATATAACTTCTAAGTTTACTTTTGAGGTGAAACTATGAGGTGGAATCGAAAGTTAAAAAAACAACATGCTTACAATGTTTTTGTTTTATTATTTGTGGGTTTCTGAGATAAGTGATGATTTGGATTATTGCTGCTAAAAAAAAATGATTGTATTGTCTATATGCATGTGGAAATATGTGATTAATGTTTAGTTAATTAGTCAAATATTCATTAGAAAGATTAATTAATCAATCATTGCGTTCATATATTATCATAAACAAATTATTTGTATCTGTCTATGTAGCCCCAAAAAAGAAATGATTTGTATCAATGCTTGAAACTGACTTCGGAAAGAGGGTGCCACTGCCAGCAAAATTTCTTTATAATAATATGGGAGAATAAAGAGAAACAAAAGGAGGTTGTTAAAGGGTGTTTTTACATAATGGAAACAGAGAAAAAAAATAAAAATAAAAATAATAGCTCATTGGTCTGTTTTTTTATTATATTTTTGGAGATTTTGGTGATAGACAAAGATGATTCACAAAATAATTTAAAGATTAATTAATTGGTTGGTTTTGGCTTTTCTTAGGAGCATAGGAGAGAGATTTATCTCCATCTATATACGTTAATGAACCATTTTTTAAACATTATCAATGAAATTCATTTTTCTATTCTGCCATGAGTTTTTTCTGTTTTACTAAGATAAAGACTAATCTTATTGTTATTACCATTTATCTGAAGAATTTTCATCCACCATTTTTCATAATAAAGATCATGTCATAACGTGTAAATATAAGATGTCTAATAGTTAGATAAAATAATCGAGTTAATGAAAAATTAATTTTAATGTAAATTAAAAGTTAAAAATATAAAGTGGGACAAATCAAATGAAGTTTAAGTTGATTGATTTGATTAAGAAGATGATTCAGAAAGATAACTTCCATTTTCTTCTTCTCTTCATCAACATGACTCATTCATCTTAAACCATGTACCTCCTCATGAGTTTCTGATCAACAAAGCCATCATATATATATATATATATATATTAAATGAATAATAATAATAATTTTTAGAGTTAAGTTTTTTTTTATTATAATGTAAAATTGATTTTTTTTATTTAATTTTTTAGATTTCTTAGATACTTGTAGTGAGAAAATTATTAAAATGAGTCTTTATCAACTTTTTAACATTCAGTTCATATTGAAAATAAATCCGTTTGTCATGTAAAAAAAATTATAAAAAAAACTTATTTTAATAATTTTCTTACTATAAGTATATATAAGATTTTAAATTTGGATTAATAATAGAAATTAAATTCGCATAAATTACATATATAAAAAAATATTTAACCATACTTTTTATTGTTTTATTCTAAAGAAAACAGAGAAAACGGAATTTATATTAAATTTAAGGTCTATTAGAAATATAGAGTTTAGAGTTTAGGATTTATGTGAAGATTTCGGTTTGAGAGTGATGAAAAGGTTAACTACACATAAATTAAAAAAAAAAAAAACACATTTATAGTTTGAAAGAATGAAAATAAAAAATAGAGTTGAAATGGTTAAAAATGAAGAAATGTGTTAGAAGGGGAAGAAAGTGAAAAGAGGCAAGAAAGAGGAATGAAAGGAAAGAACGTATTTAGGAAGATGGAAATGAAAGGACTAATTGTAATTGTTATTCTTCTCTCTCTCTTCTCATATATCACTCTACCTAATCAATTTTCCTAAACAATTACTTATCATAAAATAATAATAATAATAATAATAATAATAATAATAATAATAATAATAATAATAGGTGCATCATAACTTTTTTCCACACAAAACATTTTCATTAAACAATATTTTTTGAATTTTTTTGAGATTTTCTGTTTAACTTTTGGAAAAAGGATTTTTTGGAAGCTCATATTCATTATAAAGGTACCAAATATATTTTAATTAAAGAAATTCTCAAAAATAAAAACTACTAGATCTTTAGTAAATTCACTTTCTATTATTTTTTATGACTATTTTAAATCTTAATTTCCAACTCCAACCATTATAACTGTTCAAATTGGATTTTTTTTAAAAAAAAAAATTGTAAATCGCATGTTAAAATACAATAATTCATATCAACCAAGTGAATCAACCGGCGCAAAATTATTTCAAAATCAATAATTTTGAATTCAGATTCTTGACACACATTTCATTAAAAAAATAGATATTCTTTTTTTTTTGTCATTTAAAATGTTAGGTCTAAAGTCTCACACACACGTATATATAAAATATATATAGGAGATTTTTACATATTTTATTTTTTAATTTATCCTTGAAAACATATATATATATATAATTTATTCTTAATATAAATTTCAAATTTGTTAAATTTTAAATTTAAATATTTTAGATAATATATGGAATAAAATCAAACTATGTAAAAATTAAAAAAAAAATATAGAAATAAATATATACTAAAAAATATATTTAATTTAAAACTAGTATACATATTGTGTAAAATAATAAAAGTTATTAGTGTTGGAGATCTCACAACGACTAGAGATTAAAGTCTTTTATTCTATATAGTGGGTAACAATTAGAATAATTAAATTTTAATTTAATAAAATAGAATATCATAAAAAGATAGGATACATTAAAATGGGTTGTATTAAAAAATAGGAACCTTTATGATTTTGTGTTAATTAATATTTGTAAAATGTATGGTGACAAAAAACAATGTTGATAAAGTGCTGTTCTTTGGGGTTGGAGTGACGTGGCACGACCATGTAACGTGATTCATCGCACGTTCTACTTAGCACCTGGCGCCAACCATGTGTGAGCTGTCATTTGAGTTTATGATCCAACGGTTGCCGTTATCTCAAGCCAAAATCAGCACCGTCCATATCAGTCCAAAATCCAAATCATTCTCCACGTTTTGGTGTGCCCCACCTTTTATTTTCCTTCAAATTAAAACTCTTCTTTTTACTATTTTCACTCCTTCTCATCCACCCACCTTTTCTTCATTTCTCTTAATTTATTACTCCTCTATTTCTCACGAGTTTCAGACACTTTTTTTAAATAATGTGTATCGAATATATATATATATATCGGACACAATACTCGTAGAACACATATCGATGGAATGTCAAATTCAAAAAATATTTGTTAAATTTCTGACAATTTTAACATGTTTCTAACAGAATTTCAAAAAAGAGAAATACTTTAATTTTCTAAAAAGTCAAATTTATTGTATAAATTTTTATTTGATTATAAGAATAAAGAATAAATATTTTTTAACCAGTCATGAAAAACATCTTTCTCCTTAAAAAATAATCTAAAATATACTTGTGCACATAAATCTTTATTGTCAATTTATATAATTCATAATCATATAATATATAGATACGTGTACATGTATCTTACATTTTAAAAATTATACGTATCTCTGTATTCATGTCTGTATCTATATTTCATTTTTTATTTTTCAAATACTCCTAATTAAAATTGAGACCTAATACATAAATATATATATATATATATATAATATTAAAATAAACTATTTTTTTCTCAATTTTTTTTATTTAATTAACAATTGGTTTCTAATGAATTATATCTTTATATTAATTTTGCTCGATGAAAAATTAATTCAATTTTTAAATAAACATAAGGAAACATGTTCCGAAAGCTTCTCCAATTATTGGTGTTCAACGCTTGCATTGTCTTCATCGTTGCTACTCATATAATATATATGGTAATAATAATAATGGACGGGATGATACTGCAAATTTCATAAAATATTATAACTTTAAATCTTGGCCTTTCATTTAAATACTATTATATCCACGGTCGTAAAAATGCACCACCCTGTCGTTTATATTCTCTCCAGAGCACCATATTAAAACCCACGAGAAAAAGCCGAAAGGAAAAGAAAAACGGAGAGAAATGTGTTTCTCATTCTATTATTTCTTTTTCGTCGAGTAGTGTCTGCATGATTGCTCCCCGTCTGAATTATTGTTTTTTATTTACTTTTGTTTTCATAATTTGAGAAAAATTAGATTCATTTCAATTCAGAAATTTGATTTAAATAATATGATAATGTTAAATCTTTAAGCGTTTATTATAAAAATTAGGTTTGAATATCTTTAACTAATTTTTTTATAGATGAATGGAATAAATTTTTTGTTAAAGCTAATTAAGCAGGTTCTCTTATAAAGAGTAATTATAAACTAAAATGCTAACCTAAGAATAATTCAATAACAAAACATCATGTTAAGTTAGTAAAATTAGTAATTTTAATAATTAGTACTTTGAAAGTCAAATGTAAACAGACAAACACAAATCTTTTTTTATTTATTTTGCAAAAGTTCATTTTTTTTTTATAAAAAAACTAATCTTTTGGAGGTATTGATTTATATACCATATTAAAAAGTGAATTTCTTTAAGTTTAATTTAACCTCATAAAACTGACTTATAAGGTTATCCGGTATCGGGTCCGGACCATTCATAATATATTGTCTCACGCACGAACTCTCATTCTCGGTGTGAGGGAAATAGGTTGGAAATTCTACCTCGACTATAGATTAGGAAATTTCATAATATTTAATGGGTACAAACCTTATGTTATAAACCAGTTTTATGAGGTTGAATTAGACTTAAAGTCCACTTCTTAATATATCAAAGCCGGCTGAAGGCCAAGAATGGGATACGGGGACGAAAGCTCAGAGACCATTTGTTCAACATGGTCAGGTCATCCGGATCGTTTCATCGAGCAACAAATGGGTGGGCGACCCTTCTTGCTTGGCCGTCAAAGAGAGGATAGGAATTGGCTTCACTATCGGAGTTGCTAGCAGATCGAAAT
>Ga0123342_1005724_pt1 | contig 17778 bp, 7 predicted proteins | sample Turbeawhitnodule_FD_89960 | JGI IMG/M metagenome (GOLD analysis project Ga0123342, IMG submission 89960) | Root nodule microbial communities of legume samples collected from Mexico - Turtle bean Mexico white nodule | ecosystem: Host-associated > Plants > Roots > Nodule | place: Mexico: Nepantla...
ATTTTATGGTATTTTGAAAAATACTTTTCCTTAGCTTTAAAAAAATATCAAGAAACACATTCCCCAAAAATGGTGTAGTAGATAAAACTGCAACCCTGGATAAATGATTTAATAAAAATTTTAATTCTGAATAATGTAAAAATAAACCCCACTAAAACTAATTTTCTAATTTTTCTTGTAATGTAAACATCATCATTTGATTTCAACATGATTTGATCACTATTTTTTTATTATAGAATAGAAATGATAAATAAATTTTTATTTGTATAGTATTCACATGTATCTCAATGCTGACAAAGAATATTGGGATTGAATATATATATATATATATATATATATATATATTTGAATTGTTTTATAAAATATGAATATATATAAAATAAGAAAATTTAAAATTAAATGAATTTGAATTGTTTTATTTAAATAAATATTTTTAAACAAAAATAATTTAAATTAAATATAATTAAATTTCTTAGAAATAATAAGTTTACATTTAAGCTAAACAATATAAACTAAAACTCATAAAAAAAATAAAATTTAAATTTAAATTTTCTACATTTTTATATATTTATATGGTCTCTCTAATATTTTTTCCAAGTTATATTAATTTTAATATTTTTAAATATATTAAAAATACTTTAAAAATTCAATCAAATAATATTTAATGTCTAACAAAAACAAAATAAATATATACTATATTTCAATAAAGTAAATAATATATAAAAATTTAAATAAATAAAAATTTATATAAAATATTAATAATTTTGATTTTAAAAGTACGAGATCTCCATTAAAAAACATCATAAATAAATAGGGACAAATGAGTCTCATTTATAATATTATAAGTTGTCAGAGTAGACAAATAAGACCAATACAAATTGTGGTATTAAAAGAATTGACTTATTGAATTTAAATAAAAAACTAAATAACAGATAAACTCGACTTTACCATTCTTAATCAAAATCTATATAACCTACTAACCCATACAATAAAAAAACAATAAAAAATTCGGACTCTAAAACTTTATATAGAATCATAAACTTTTAATAAACAAATTTCATTTTCAATTTGTTTACCTTCGGGTTTGTTTTTTCGCTACACTTAAATTCTGTCTTACACACGGTTGCAACAACTAATCAAAATGTTTTATTGACAACACACAATTCCATGTTGGTGGTCGATACAGTCACACACACTTGATTTTTAAAAAATAAATAAATGGTATATATACAATTATATTTAAATTGATCATTCTAATTAGAATTTACATGTATTAAAAATTATAAACTAATGAAAACTTTTAACTAATAATTAGAAAAATAAAAGACAAAAAAAGTTAGAAAAAAAAGTGCTGCCTAAAAAAAATATGAATGATGAACACAATATATAATACACAGAAAAATCCATGGTATGATAACAAAACACAAATCCCAAAAAGCAGTGGCTGCCAGAAACACAAATCATGAAACTCATGTCTCTAATCATCTTTCTTCTATGCAAAAACAGGTGCAGAAAACATAAACATAGAACTAACACATAAAGGGGCGAAGGGGGAAGCAACAGTGACAGTGAACTAGCCAATGAAGGAGAAAGAGAATAGGGAGGGAAAACGGCAGAAAATTCGCAAGAGGCATGGTTTTTAAATATTTTTATTATTTATTTTGACAGTTAAAAACTGTAGTTATATGAATAATGAATGAAGATTATGTCAACCGATATTTTTTAATAATTAATAACGTTAGAGTTTTTATGCTCTGTTAATTTTAAACTAAGAAAAAAGAATGAAAACTTCATTGATATTATTGCCTGAAATAATGAAATGTTTTACAGTTAACCTCTACTACTGTGGACACAAATAAAAACAAATCTGTCTGTCCCCAGAAACCAAAACATAATGAGCGCGTGAACTCATAAAAATGATAGCAAAAGAAAACAAAACATGAGATTTTGGCCACATATGACAATGATGTGTTGTTGTGTTTAAGAAGCTCCATGCATTCAAAATTATAAGATTCTTTTGGCAACTTATGTTTTGTATTGTAGCTACCTTATTCCATAACTTGTTTATTTATTAATAAAAGGGCAGCATGCTGCATGCTTAGAACAACACATGATCCGATTCTCACACTAGCATCTCAATGGATTTTTTTTAGTAATATGGAAACACATCAAAATTATCTTATTCTAATTTCAATTACAACATAAGAGCATCTATAGCGACAATATTTTCCTCTCCAACATATCTACTTGGAAAACATTCAGGTTAAATCGCAAACTTTGTTTTTATGTTTGGTTGGAGAATATAAGTGGGTGCAAACTTCAATTATGAGCTAGTTTTGTAAAGTTGAATTATACTTAAAATTCACTTATTAATATGGTATATCCTAGCATTAGTTTGTTGAGTTTATTAGGTCACCTGCCATCAAATCCCTCTCAAATCGTCTATAAATATATGCTCTCACGCATGAGTTAAAATTTTTGACATGAGGAGGTGTATTGAAGATCACATTGACGAGAGATAAGAAGATTTCATAGTATATAACTGGGTGCAAACATCCCTTATAAGTTCAAATTTTATAATGTTAAATTAGGCTTAAAGTCTCATAATATATATAATGGATGCAATATCACTTTATAATTCGATTTTGTAAAATTGAGTTAGACTTAAATCAATTTCTTAATATTTATAATGAGTAGCTATTCTGATAAGTTTAATTTGTATTATGCTTCAAATAAGAATATTGGGTACAAAAGATTTCCTATTGACATAACTTTGTCTAATAAAAACTAAGAAACTAATTTGAAATACACTTATAACTATGCTTAATCATAAATTGCAAACATGTGTTTCTTTAGGATTTTTTTTTTTTTTCATTTGTTGGAGATCCCACATCGATTAGAGATGATGACAATTCATTGTATATAAGTGAGTGCAAACCTCATGAGTTGATTTTATGGGGTTGAGTTAGGCTTAAAGTCCACTTCGTAATATGGTATTAGAGCCATCTCGAGCCTATCCTAAGCCGTTATCGGACCACCCATAATATGTTATCTCTCACACGAGTTGTCATTGTATATAACTGAGTGCAAACCTCACTTCATGAGCCAGTTTTATGAGGTTGACTTAGGCTTAAAGTCCACTTCGTAATACCATTCACAACGATCATGTAACTCATGAACACATTTTCAAATCAAACAAATAATTTATAAACATTTTATAGTCTTCCAAAAGGCTCATTAAGTGTAACACCTAATTCATACATCAAGGATTCATGGTAAGGATCTTTCTTAAACATAGGTTTTCATACTTAAATGTACCATCAAACAATAACTCATATTGTTATAGCCAAGAAGGATGTCTCTTAACTAAAGCATTTAGTTGAGGTCGGTTAAACAACGAGATGATCATGGTATCATTGCGAGCTTCATGAATTGGCTCCAAGAAAATGAGGGGGCTCCACCTGCAGAAGATACTCCGACACTCAAGTCAGTAAGAGCACAAAATTTAGAGTATACAGTGAGTATAATGTAAAATATGAGTTTAAAATTACTCCTTGTGTATTGTTGTTATCCCGTATTCTTTCCCTTATATGTAGTAGTGCTCTCCCATCTTCTCGTTGTACCTAGTCTTGTTTTGAGTTATATTCCCAAATTAATTACAATTCCTCATATACAATCAATCTTCATAGTTAACGCTCTCCCATTTTTATGAGAAATAAATGGGATAATATTTTTCATTAACGTCAGAGATCGGCATTAAGACTGTGTTGAACTCAGCCCATGACCTCACACATACATTACCCCAAATGTATGACATCAATTTCATACCATTTTCATCATTCATACATAATACATATCATTTAATCACATAACATTTAAAATTTCATAACATTCAAGAACATTTTCAACATCAAAAACAATATTTAACTTTCAACTATCAAAATCTAATATTTATACATGTCCACACAACATAAAATCAAACAATTTTATCAAATAACATCCCTGCAAGAGAAATTGAAACTTGGAACCACATCTCCTCCACATTCAGGCCTTTTAGCCTATGGTACTATTGAAAGTTAAAGTTAGTTTCTCTTTCCTTAATTGTTTGCTTTCCAAGCAACCTCTAGAATTTTAATCATTTGGATAAGCTTTAAGATATAAGGGTCTAAACCCTAAATCCTATAACAAAAATTCACTATATAGTAGAATAAGTTTGAGATGATTATTTTTCTCAACTGATCCATTAAGATTATGACTAATTTTAAAAAAATTACAGAATAAAAAATCTTTAGAGAAAAATAAATTTACTTTATTTGAGGAATCCATGAGTGTTTACGAGTGTCAAAAACTATAAATAATATAAATAATAGGTACCATAGATAAACTATTTCAAATTTTTTATTCATACAGATAACATTTTTTTTAATGAAATAAACAGTGATCATACTCTCGTAAACATAATATACATAATTTTGTTTAGTGTTATTGTCATTTATTTAAATCTTGGTTTTTGAAAAATATGTTAAAACAGATAAATGTAAATATAATAACAATTGATAAATATTAATAGTAATAATAATAACAATAACGTTTTTCCTGGTTTTTGTAACGTTTATCAATATTTTCAAAAAATTTATGAATTATTATAAAATTTAACTATAAAAAATTATTTTATATTTAACAGTGAAATACTTAAACATAAATATTAATATTAATATGGCATTAATCCTATTAATATATAATTTTTATTTGTTAAGTATGATAAATAATAAATGTAGTGCATGATATATATTAAAAAAATATCACTACTTTAATATTAATTACTAAAAAACTGTAATAATTCAATTTTATAAAATTAATTTATCTGATAAAATTTGTATTTTATTTATATGTTATGAAATATTTTTATATTTAATTTTTAACAATAAAAAAAATAAACTACCATACAGAATATAATTATACAAAATTACAAATCTTCTATAATTGTAATTATAATAAAAATCACAACCAATTCCTTAAAGAATCCAATTCATCTTATCAGCATCAAAACAATCAAATATTATCATTTTAACATCTCTATACCACATTATATACATTTCAATTATTTATACACAATTCAAAAAATGGATACTAATAAATTTGTAGTTATAATTTTAGAGTCAAATTAAGTTAATTTTATTGATGAATTCATGTTTATTTTTATTTATTAGCAAAAACTTTGTTCAATACTAAATATTGTGGGGGATAAAGAGGGATATTCACAACTTGTATACACATACTATTCTAACACACACAATTATACACTTAAAATAACCACATCCTTCTTCCTATAAGAATATACAATATGTTTATTATGTTTATAGAAATGATGTTTATTAAACACATTACTTCTTTTATGCATCTATGTATAATTATATACTGTACTTAAAAACAAACACATATAATTAATTGTTAATTATTTATTAACATTATTTTTGAAAATATGTTTTTATTTAATTTTCATTAATAATATCAAGTTTTAAGGAATGGTACTTTAAAATAGATCGTTTTTTACTCACAATTAGTAAAATTAAATTATATTAAATGAATTCTTAGTTAGAGTAATATTAATTATTTTTTAAATTTAAATTTTAAGAAAGTATCACTTTAAATCTATACCATTATATAAAAATATACATCATCATTTGGTAATCTCCTTTAGTATTATTTTTTATTTGAACACTTTTACTCTTTAATAAATAAAAAATAAGTTATTTATTTAATAAAATAAATAATTCAATAAGTTTCTTTTATTTCAAAATAATTAAATATTTTTTTTTATTTAAAAATAACAATTATATAATTTTTAATACAATTTTTACAAAATTAATATATATAAGTATACATTAATATTATTATTTTTCTTTTTTAATTAGTTATTCATAAAAATAATATAAATTATAAATTATAAAAATATAAAAAATATAAAAATATAAAAATGATAAAAATTATAAAATTATATATATAATAATGTAATAAAAATGTAAGTACTCCTTTATCTAATTTTGCCACCAGAAAGAATTGAAATTGGAGAATGTACCTTGTATGAAGTCAAATTTGGTCCTAAAATTTAAAAATATAGTAACGTATTTCAAATAAAAAGTTGACTTTGGAATTAAGTAATGTGTTTATTAATGTATTAATTGCAAAGTTATTTATTGTAAAACATTAATTACATTACTTATTACTTATAATATCTATTAGGTTTAATAAATATAACATCTTCAATAAATGATTTACTTTATAGGATTTATAAATGTTACCGACTATATTATTAAGAAACACAACCGGACCGGAGAAAGTAGATTATTTAAGGTTTGAACTTTACAGATGGAAGAAACATAATTGGATTACTTCAAGTCTTGAAAAAGAAAATTTTGAAAAATATAAAATGTTTTGTGTACCTGTATTACTAATATTATATATTAATTATATTAATAAGTATAACTGTAGAGTTTAAATATAATATATGTTTAATAAATGTTTTGATTTATTAGAAACAGTTAATTGGTGTGTAGTATAGGTTTCATTTGAAGTGTGTATATGGAGAGGGAGAGAGAGAGGGTGGTATCCAATGTCTTTGACACGTGTGAGTGAGGTTGGAGTTTACCTTCACACGCTTCTCCACGCCCCCCACTTGCCCGCGCAGAGGGTGAGGATCCTGTGTCAGCGTTTCGGTATTTGAAAGTTCAAAAACAAACCCCACTCACTTCTCATCCCTCTCTCACTGTCGCCCTCACCCACACGCACACTCTCTCTCTCTCTCTTCTCCCTCTTCCTCCTTCAACGCCTTCAACGCCTGTAACGTAACGGATCTCCATTAATACTATCTCTTGCTCTCTCTCTTCATTACATTTTTTCTCTATTTCTATCTCCACTTCTCCGTTCCTTTCCGTCACTCTTTTCTCTCTTTTTTCCTGTGCCTTTTCCTTTTCCAATTTTCAACCCTGCTCGGGATCGTAGGGTTTTCAGTTCTCCAACCTTCTCCGTCCGCATTCCTTCTTCGTTCATGATTCCTCATGGAGAAATTCCGGAACTCCAAGCACCAGCCTCCTCTTCCTCAAGGTCATTCTCTCTTTCAGGCAAAATCTCAGTTAAACTGCTTCCTTCATTCTCAGAATTTCTGAATTTCCTGCTTGTGCCTCTTGTTGCTGATTTGATTTCTCAGGAAAAAATGTTTCTCTTTTTTGCTTTTTTTTTATTAATTTGGATTTCGGATTTCGGATTTTACATTTTTCTTGTTTTATTATTCTCGACATTTTTTAATCTATTTTTAATTTTTGGACTTTTATCAGTAAGGAGTATATTTTTTTTTTTTATATATTATTTACTATTGAGAATCAGTCCTCTGAGACAATAATTTAACCTATTAGTCCACTAGAGATAAATGTTTAACAGTGTGAAACTAGGGGAATCTCTAAGAAATAACAACTAGTCCTTTTCTCTCACCAGTGGAGTCTGCTACATGGTAAAAATAATGATTATAAGGACCGGAATTAATGCTGCTTTCGGATTATTTTTTTACCTGCCTTATAACTTTTTCGGCGGTGTAGTCGGCATGATTTCGTTTGTTTTCATAATGATTTTCCGCGGTTGTGATGTTTTGTGATCACACATTACTGTGTCTGGTCTGGTCATTGATGGTTTTCAAAAAATGGTCTATTTGTTTTTTGCTATGTTTTTATTTGCCTTATGTTTAACTTGAGCGGGATGGGGGTATGTTCTTTCACTGTTATTCTCTCAGTGGTTTCTTTAGTTTTTGATAAGCTGTTCATGTTTTATAACCAATTTCCTGGTTGCTTCCTTGTCTTGATTCTAGTAATTACAAATTTATATTATTTTTTTTATATAGGTTATATTTAATTAACTTTTTTTGTATTTGATCCTGAACCCTTCATTTGATGCTAATGTTGTCTTTCAGCTCCGGGGAACAAACAGGTTCATAGACAGCGACTACCACCGAATCTGTCACCTGATTCTTGTTCAGACGGTGGTGTGGTTGCAGACAAGGATTCGGTAAGCGAGCTTTTCGTTTTGTTTTTTTTTTTGGCCATGATCTACTTAGAAACATCTACGAATTAATGAAGAAACGTGCCAAAATCGGTGGTGGGGTTGCATTTAGTTCTCTGTATGTGGTTGTTTGTATAAAAGGAAAAGAAAGCATTGACAGTAAATGCGCTTAATTTTGCAGTTCTCTTTCAAATTTGGGTGGAGATCTTCAAAACAACTGCTTGGAACTCCGATTAAGAAGTTATTAGACGAAGAGATGTCACCCAAATCTGACACAAAAAGAAGATCCCCTGGAGTCATTGCCAGATTGATGGGTCTTGATGGACTGCCATTTCAGCAGCCTATTAGTAAGCAGCATAAGGGGTTGTCTGAAAACCAGAAGACACCACAATTACAGAAAACACGTGGCAAAGGAGTGCCATATGATGGTGGATCATCTAGGAGAGGCTTAAGGGATCAGCAAGAATTTAAGGATGTATTTGAGGTCTCGGAAATTCCAAAGGTAGAGAGCAGTAGATATCCATCACCGGGGTGTGTAGACTTGAAGGCCAATGATGCTGAGATGTCATTCATTGAACAGAAGTTCATGGATGCCAAACGCCTTGCAACTCATCAAGATTTACAGTCTTCAAAGGACTTCCGAGACACACTTGAGGTTTTGGATTCCAACAAGGATCTCCTGCTGAAATACTTTAAGCGGCCAGATTCTTTGTTTAAAAAGCATCTAAATGATCTTCAAGCTGATCCTGTCAAATCACATTATGGTGATGTAGAAACTATGGATATTGAGAAGTATGAACATGAACATGACTTAAGTTGGAGGTCAGATAGGGAGAAAACTGGGTTGAACTACAATAGATCTCATGAAAATCATCTTGATGGTTATCCTTGTCATTTTGACAAAAGACATGTGATGCATAGTTCACCAAGATCATCAAAGCTTCAATTTCAGGGCAGACATGAACAAGATGCAGTCCCCACAAAGATTGTCCTCCTGAAACCCAATCTTGGAAAAGTTCAGAATGGTACCAGAATTGTATCATCACCATGTTCTCACAATTTTCTGTCAGGCCGTGAAAAGGACACTGAACTGTGTCAAGTGACAAATATGCCCGAAAGTGCAAGGTCTTGGAGGCAAGATTCTTTTGAATCTAGAGAAATTGCAAAGAAAATCACTAGGCAAATGAGAAATAGTCTTAACAATAGCGGCATGATGCTTTCAACTTCTAGAATTGCAGGATATGCTGGGGATGATAGTTCATGTAGTTTTTCTGGTAATGAATCTCCTGACGTGTCTGGGGAAATAACTGCAATTTTGGGAAATTCGTTTGACTTAAACAACCGTACTAGGCGATCTTCCCGTTCTGGTGAATCTTCTGTCAGTAAAGAGGCAAAGAAGAGATTATCAGAGAGGTGGAAAATGACACACAAGTCTCAAGAGCTGCAAGGCATCAGTAGGAGCAGCACGCTGGCAGAAATGCTTGCTATCCCTGACAAAGAATTGAAGGCTGCAAATTTTGCCGGCATGGCTACTGGGGAAGGTTTCCGTGATAAGTTTACTCCCAATAGTGAACCTGCTAAATGGGTTGAACCATTGGGTATCAGTAGCAGGGATGGTTGGAAGGATGGCTGCATTGGCAGTTTGTCAAGGTCAAAATCTCTTCCTTCTTCCTCCACTGCCTTTGGAAGTCCTAGAAGATTCTTGCGCACTGAAGCACTTCGTGCTGATCGATATATGGTGCCAAAGGAAGCCCATAAACGCGAGAGAAGAGCAGCAAAGAATTTTGATCATAGACATGGTAATAACAGAAACTCAAGATCTGGTCACAAGAAGTCTTGGTCTTTGCATTCGTCAAAGCTAGAAGTTGATGAGTTTTGTGCTGACTCGCATACAGTTCAGAATAAAATGAATATCATTCTTGAAGATTCGCCCAAGCTTGAAGTTCCAAGTGCAGTTGCTGATGAGGACATGGAGGTGACAAATGGAAAAGTTGAGTCTTCTGAACCTTTGAATAAGGTGCTTCCTGAATTATCTTCTCATGTTTTGATAGAAGGAGATGGTGGCGCGGTTGACAAAGACAATTCAATACAGCAGGTTAAGTTTCTAATATTTTCAATTGGTATATTGTTAATGCTGTGGTCATTAGTTAATTTTACTAAACAATATACTTGCGGTATCCATTTAGATCAATGATTTGGTTCTTGCTATTTTTAGTTCTTTCCCAGAGATTTTTATTTGATCTTTTGAACTTTGTGTTATTCAAATAAAATAAAATATGTAAATGTTTTAGAAAATAGAAATTGTTAATGTATAACTGAATTAATTTTCTTGCTACTAAGTAATATTTTACAGAACTGTTTAGATGCAGTAGTGGATACATTCCAAAAGAGGACAGTTCTATTTTCTCAAGTTTCATTATGTTTTTTCTTGATATGTTGTAATATTTCAGGATCTATCAGCTGCGTCGACTGGTGTAACAGTCAACCATGAAACACCTGTTCCTGGACTTGAATCTTCTTGCTGTAAAGATGCTGATCAACCCAGCCCTGTCTCCATCCTAGAGCCTGCTTTTACAGATGATCTGTCTTCTTGTTCTGAATGTTTTGAAAGTCTCAATGCTGATCTACAAGGTAACTGAACCATTTATTATTACTATTGTGCATGTCAATTTTGGGTCTTTAGAAGGATTTATTATTTAACAATTACCTTCGTGTGTATTTTTGGAAAGAAATGCAGTGTGATTTTTTTTTCGGTTGAGTTTCGGTGTGATAGCATCCTTGGTTTCCTCTAATGGAATTTGCTCTTTAATGAATTGAAGCTAGACTTGATTGACTAATTATAGGACTGCATCGTGATCCAATAGTTTCTGTTACAATAATAGTTCTAACCGTGGTAATAGAGCCTGCATAAATAATACCTCACCAATAGGCTCTAGTATGCTTAACAATCTCTTGCGAATGTTTTTTGTGATATTTGTTATTTGAATTGAATAGTAAGACACGATAAATCATTATCATAAACGAGTATGTTGCTTAACTGTTGAAATGCTATTTCAAGGTTTGAGATTTGGACTAATTCCTTTCTCTTTTAATTGTTGATAGGGCTGCGAATGCAACTCCAGTTGCTGAAGTTGGAATCTGAAGATTATGTGGAGGGACCCATGACAGTAAGTGATGAAGATGGTGAGGAAGTATCTCCTGGAATGTTAGCAGCAGACACAGGATTGTGTCTAAGAACTGAAGATAGCTGGGAATGTTCCTACATTATTGATGTCTTGTCCGAATCTGGCATTGATGGAGTTCATCTGGATACAATTTTGGAAGTTTGGCATTCCCTAGAATGCCCTGTGAGTCTTTCGGTGTTTGATGAACTTGAAGAAAGGTATAGTGATGGGACAGCTTGTTCAAGGTCTCAAAGGAGATTACTTTTTGACAATATAAATATAGGAATTCTGAAGATCAGTGAGCAATTCTCTTTCTCTAGATCAGCAATCAGAAATGCCATTGGTTCTAATTTGACCAAAAAGGGGTTCCGAGATGGGCTTCTGAGGATGCTAGTGGACGAAGGAAAAGTAAGGGATGGTGGTCAGGGGAATGTGGTGGTTGGGGAATCTGAGTGGATGGACCTGAAAGTTTACATTGATACAATAGCCAGGGAAGTTGAGAGATCGTTGTTAGATGATTTAGTGGCAGAGATAATCGGTATCTAGAAATTTGGTACCCGAGATCATAGTATTTCTTCTTTCCATAGTTTCTTTCCTAGTAATGTAAATCTAATAGGACAATGCTAATTTCATCAAAGGATGAATAAATGGATCATAATCTTTCGGCCATTTTATTAGTTTAGATAAAATTTCACTTAGTTTCTTTTTCTTTCTTTTACCTTTTATAACTCTTTTAATTTATATAGTAATGTAATGTTGTATATCGTTTATTTTAACCATATATAGATTAAGAAATGTCAAAATAATGTCTAGAAAAGAAAGGAATGTCAAGTATAATTTCATAAAAAATTTAAGGTAGTAGAATGATATTAATTTGTACCAATAACTTTTTCTCATAAGGCATCTCTCTTTTGTGCAATTCATTTATTTATTTTAAATTTCTATGTGTGTGATTTTTATTTCTCTTTCTCTTTAACTATTCAAGCTTCTGCATATACGTTTCAAAGTTACTTTACGATTATGGTTTTTGCGATTGTCATGCAAGTTCTGATTAAATTTTACAAGTCATTTCTTTGACTATTGTATTTCTTTTAACTATACAAATTATTGATAATTTTTTCAACAGTATTCATCCATTTGATTGAATTTAGCTGAAATTTGATTTAAAATCAAAACTAACGTTGTGTCTGGATGAGTTAATTTGTTGAAGATGAATTGCACAACTTGGTAAAGAATAATTGCATGAAAAGAAAGGGAAAGGAATTAGATGAAGGTGAGAAATTTATCCCTTTGTCTCTATATATAGAAGGTGAATCACGTTATGTATATGAGTCATCTTATTACTGATTTATATTATGTATATGAGTGATCTGATTCTAGATTTATATGTTGAATTAATATAGAGCGAAGTGTATATGTATCCTTGATAAGGTATAATTGATATAACTGATTATGTAAGGAATCATTATCAGTTATAGAGTTAAGGCATTATGTGAGGAAAAAAATTCAAACATATATTTTTATTTAGATACAATGGTTTTTTTTAATTATAATTTTTAAAATTAAAATAACCACTATTGTTTGTCAATTAAACAATACTTAAAATTTCAACTCACATCATACATGGAGTGCTTGTTGACTTGAGTGTTCTGTGAAAATTAAAAGTTTTGTTTGAACTGTTAACCTCACATTACCATTTTAGCCTCAACAATAAAGATTACTACTACCTACGTTGTTGTGTTGACTTTGATTTTCTTTTAAAAATAGGTAGGCGAAACTTTAAATTATTTTTAAACTTTTATCTCATAAATGCACATCTTTCTCAAATGTAATTATCCATAAATTTCGTTATCTTGTAATAACATCTAAACTTTTAATATTATTTAATTAATTTTTTTTGAATGATTAAACTCTTTTGTCAATAGTCTTTTTGTTGGAATCATTTTATCAGAATATTTTTTTATAAAAAACAATAAGTCTTAAGCATTAATTAAAATAAGTTTTTTTTTAAATAATAAATTTTAGACACATTTATTTTAAATAAAGACAAAAAAATATTTTGATAAATCAATAAATTATACAATTAAATTTTATTTATTTTTTAATCAATTATATCAACTATAAATTTTTCTCATTTCCTTCTCTTTTAATTCTCACCGTCCTCCAAACAAAACAAAGCCTAAATTGAATAGACGCTTTGTTTAGAAGTATGTAAAGTTGATGAGTCCTATAAAATTGTTCTATTGATTGAATTCGATATTTGATAACCAAATCAAAATTGGTGTTACTTACTTTTGTTTGCAAATCAAAATCTCCATTGAATCAAACACAGCTCTCTTACTAGAATCCTCAGGAATTTCTCTTTTTTATAAGCACTCTACTTAAGAATTTTAGTTACCCTCTCAAACTTACAAAATTTGAATCTAAGTAGCATAACAAAATATTTAAATAATTTAGGAAAAATGAGTTCATTGATGTAAAAGTAAAAGCAGATATGGATGAAGATGAGAAGTAGAGATAAATGTAGGCATGGTTAGTAAATGAAAGTGACAGATGGCGACTGAACACATGCAAATAGGGTGTGAATAAAAGGCATATGGACCTTCTTACCTTTAGGTTTTTTAGGACAACCCTCCCATTTGTGGTCCACTCAAATCCTCACCTCGATCTTATCACTCACAATACACCGGTTCAACTTTTTGTTTTCATAATTCTTGTTACCTAAATTTCTCTTACATTGCTTACACATCCTACAAAATGAAAACATTGAAAAGTCATTTACAAACTTACTATATATAATAATATAAGATATTAACAACTCAACCTATTACGAAGTGGACTTTAAGCCTAACTCAACCCCATAAAACCGACTCATAGGGTTGAGGTCTGCACCCATTTATATATTATGAAATGTCCTTATCTCTAGTCAATGTGGGATCTCCAACACACCTCCTCACGCCGAGAGTGATAGATAGAAGCTCGTGCGTGGGACTATATATTATGGGTGGTCCGATAGCGGCCCGATAGCGGGTGGCACGATAGGCCCAACAAACACTCGCTAGGATAGACTTTAAAATGGCTCTGATACCATATTACGAAGTGGACTTTAAGCCTAACTCAACCCCATAAAACCGGCTCATAGGGTTGAGGTCTACACCCATTTATATATTATGAAATGTCCTTATCTCTAGTCGATGTGGGATCTCCAACACACCCTAATAAAATTGAGATTTATACTTACTTCTATTTTATTTGTATATTTCTAAATGTTTTTATGTAAAATTAATGTGTAATTTTTAACACATTTTTCATGTTAATATTTTTCAATTTGTGTATGAGACTATTGTTGAGTGTGAAGCCAAGACTAATTGGACTGAACTGACGAGACACCATGTTTTAGTGAGTGAGCTTAATTATTGTATCCCCTCTATAATCTCTATATTAAATTCTGTGTTGTTTATTTTCTGCAGTTGATTTGTGATTGTGTGTTGCTTCCGCATGTGTTTTTTTCCATCAACTATATATTTATAGGTGATTCAATAGTGAATGATCCGATAAACCTAATAAATTTTCGTTAAAATAGACTCTAAATAACTTTTGTACCATTAAGAGTGCATTTTAAGTATAACCGAACTTTAAAAAATGACTCATAAGATAAGGTTTACAATTACTTATATATTATAAATATTTTTTTAGTCGATATGAAGATTTTAATATAAGAAAAAAAATATAAAAGATACTAAGATAATAAATTGAGTAAAAAAAATTTATATAAAAGATATTTTTAGATGAAAATATCAAAATGAATGCTTATCTTTGATGGAAAGTTGGTGGCAAGAAGAGTATATGTTTTTGTGATTAGTCTATGTCGAAAGAAGAATTATGTAAGTGTTGATTGATAGTGATTGTATAAAAATGTCTATACCTAAAGTTACAAATTATAAGTTTGTTATGGAAAAGTGATAAGCGAGTATGCAATTATGTATTATATCATGTGTCAGGATAGTTTCACACTATTTTTTTTTCTCACATTCAAATTCCAACTCTATAAATTATCATTTTATTATAATATTTTATTATAAAAAATAGTTGTTAAATTGATGCAAATGAAATATAGAGTGTTAAACAAATATTTTCCTATGTTTAATGTAGGTTGGTATAAAAATTAAATTGTCAACAACACTCGTGTAGATTTTCTATATATAAGATTTTTATTAGTTGAAATTAAGGGTGATAAAATTTTCCTTCTGACTGAGGAAATGCTTAGAGTTGAAAAATAACAACGAGAATTTTGGAAATAATATTTTAAAATTTATGGTTTTCTTTGTAATCTTTTCTTTTTCTTTTAGGTAATATTTTGGTGTTTACTCTTTTTTATTGTCTATATTTCTTTGTTATTTATCTCTCTCGCAGCCATTTCATTTTCTGATAATTTATTTTATCTTACTTTTATTTATTTATTTGTTATGACTTTACTCTGTACTTTGTTTACTTTCCAAATTTCCATTTTTTACTTTTCAAGTTTTACCGTACTTGCCCATTTCTGGATAGTCTTCTTATTTATAAACCCTTTTATTCAAATAACATTTGAAAACTAATTAAATATATAAAAACATATTAAACACACAATTGATTTTATATACAAATATGACTCCAAAGATTTTACTTCTTTAAAAGTAATGAGTGAATTTATGTTTTCACGTTTATTAATCCAACATGTTTATTCAATTTGGTGCCGATAAAAAAAAAATCAATTTGGTTTTAAAAATCGATTATGGTGACGCAATGTGGTTGGTAGATGTGAATTTAGTTAAATTATAAGAGTTTTAATGTATTCACACTCTCTTCATCCCCTCATACTAAAACATTAATTAATATATTAAAAATATACACAATTAAGGTTATTTTTATATTAATTTAATTTTTATGATTTATTTATTGTATTTTTAGGAAAAAATGTGACCTAAGATTACATCAAATAAGACATAACTCTTTTAACCTCTTTGACTCTAGACAAAATGATGTACTTTCAAAAAAATCGGTCTCTTTATCTCTTATGCTAGTTTTTAAGAGTATCTTTTAAGTCTAACTCAATCTTACAAATCCAATTAATTATATTAAAATGGTGTATAAGATGTTTTCATCAATCACCACTACATGTAACACTAATAATAGAAATATAAAATATCATCCAATAATAAAGTAAAGTTAATAATAAGAACAATCCTAACATATTATCATTAAACTTTATGCCAACAATTGACAACCTATCAAAGTGTGTTATTGAAAAATACTAAGTGATTTGTAATGAAAGTCATCTCCTTATACTTTAGTTCTACAAAACTCAACAAGTACAATTTGTTTAGTACACGGGAAAAAACAAGGGGAGGCCATTGATGATATTGAAAATGGTGACCCTCGTTCATTTACACCAATGATAATGAATAAAGATGACAATGTAGTTGATGATGTACATGCAACCCGTAAAGACCACAGTGAAAGAATTTACATATGAACATTCAACCCACTATGGTAATAAATTTAGAAACATTTTTATAATACAAATTTAGAATTTTATGTATTTATTTTATATGATTTTCTTTCTATGCAATTTAACTAATGTTTGTTACCTAATTTTTTAACACGTATATAACTAACGATAGAATCCGATCAGACCCTCTTTCGGACGAGCCAACAGAGGACCTACTAGATTGAAATGTCTCATATTGAGACGTGTTGCTGGTGAGAAGACACCTGTTGACATTGACGTCAACACTGAAGTGGTTACTGGTCCTAATGTTGAGACTTTTAGCAACTATCTTGGAGTTGTTGCTTGTGAGAGACTTTCCATTTTGATTAATTCATGGGATGATGTGTCAGAGGTCGATCAAAACATGCTCTGGGAGGATATTTTGGTAAGCTTTACAGAATATTATCGTTATCATATAATGCTTTTTAATATTAATTGATCAATTTTAATTTGATGATATTATTTTGCAGGCACATTTTTTAAATACCAAATGTGGAACCACTTTGATCAAGATAATATCCAATATCGGAATTAAATTCTATCATTTTAAGTTAACACTGACGATGAAATATGTTTCTAACAAGTATAAAGGACAAAATTCTTGTTTAGAGTACGCTAATATTGATGAAGAGATATGTCGTCTTTTTGTTCAAAGTCATGAATGTGAAGCGTGGTTGGTAAGTGAAGTTACTTAACTATTTTATTTATATAACATTAATAACTTAATATTATTTAATTCACTTTGTTTATTTCATTTATGACAGGATCGTCGGAAGAAAGCTCAAGACACAACACAAATGAATGTTACCCCGCACTTAATGTCTCGTTCGGGGTATATAAAGCTTGAGCAATGACTAATGGTGGAAAAAGAGTAATCCAGACAGGGGACTAGGTCTGGGATTGAGACATGGGTCACTAAACAACAGATCAAATTAGAAACTTATGATGCTTCCAAATTCAAATATAGAAAATTATAGACACAATCAATTTCCAGGATCAAATCAAAACAAATAAATGACAATTCATCAAGGAATA
>Ga0123342_1005725_pt1 | contig 17778 bp, 7 predicted proteins | sample Turbeawhitnodule_FD_89960 | JGI IMG/M metagenome (GOLD analysis project Ga0123342, IMG submission 89960) | Root nodule microbial communities of legume samples collected from Mexico - Turtle bean Mexico white nodule | ecosystem: Host-associated > Plants > Roots > Nodule | place: Mexico: Nepantla...
AAAAAAAAAAAAAATAAAAAAAAAAAAAAAAAAAAAACACTTACACATCATAATGCAAATTAGCATACTTATATTAAGAACAGCAAAATACATCCCCATAAATTAACTTCAGCACTGACCTTAATTCTGTATGTCCTTGGTTTCAATTCCTTTCCTATATGAACAAGCTTTTGCTCATCCCTCATCAACCTCGTTGTAATCTGGTAAGGATGAAGAAGGCCGGGTGTATCAAACAGTTTTGCTTGACTTGGAAGGACACCCTCCACTCTAACAATGCCTAGTGTAGTTCCTGGCACAGGTGCTTCTGTCAGATGTGTAATCTTTCCTCCAGCATACTTCCCTATAGAGTTTATCAAAGTACTCTTCCCTGCATTCTGTGCCCCAACAGCCCACACGTTACCTCTAGGTCCAGCTAGATCAACTACATTATCCACAAGATTCTTCAGTCCCCAATCCCTCAGGGCACTCACCATGTGCAAACTAGTAATCTTATTAATACCACCATCTCTTGCTCTCTGCCTAATCCAATGCTCCAACCTTGTTGGTGACAATGAGCTAGGCAACAAGTCTATCTTTGTCACCACAAGCACCACTCTAGGCACATTCCCTGACTTACCCTGCTTCCATGCAGCAGAATGGTCCTCAATTGTCTTAGAAACCAACTTTGCAACCTTCCTAGGAAACGACCCCTCAAAATCCACTACATCCACAACCATCAGCACAACAGACCGGGTCCCACTTATTGTTGCCAACTTCCTACCCACAGTGTGATCAAAGTCAAAATCAGGTAGCAAGTTTTCCACAGTAGGATCCTTCACCTTTCCATAGTGCCTTAACGAATGACAGCGTGCACAGACCACAGGCTTCTCTGGTTTCTTAATCAAGCCTACATCATCATCCTTAAGCTTTTCTGGTTCAATAACAAACCCCCTTTTAACAGAGTTAGAAAATTCAGGCTCTTGTGCAACGGGTTCAAGATTGTTATACAGTCTATAATTGAAGTCCTTCTCGGAGGGTTTGATAAAATAACCAGGGTGTTTCGGGTTAGAATCTTGCATATAAACCCCACAGCCAGGGCAAACACGAAGAGATTGGGAATTGGCTTCATCATAATTACCTTCTCGACAGAGGGGCAAATTCTGTTTTGTAGCTGAGTCTGTTGGCTGTGAAGAGCAAAACCTAAACAAGTTAACCCATGGCCGAGGTGAAAATTTTGTGGAGTTCTGAAGATGGGGCTTTGAGTACGGTATTACGGTCGAAAAGGTATTTGAGTGGGAATGGTTTCTGCATTCACAAAGGAACGATAGATAAAAGATTGGTTTAAGCTTTGAAGGGGAGAGCTTTCGCGCCACTGCAATCATTTCTAAATGTTGTTTACTCCAAATAATACTTCTGTAACATTAGAACAAATCAAACATATTAGCCCTGTAATAATAATAATAATTAATAAAAAAAATGTTGTTTACTCCAAATAACCATGCCTGAGAGTTCTGAAGATGGGGCTCTGAGTAGGGTATTTGGTTTCTGCATTCACAAAGGAAATCCACTCTTTATAGTACTTCAGTGTTCAGCTGTAACATTATAGAACAAATCAAACATATTAGAATCCAACACCCTCTCCGGTTGAACTTGAAACCACTAGTTTCCAGTTAGCAATGAATTCGGAAAAGAAAAACAGTGTAAGAATGATGAGAAATGCATGTAATTTAATCAAACAGATAGCGTGCAACAGAAAAACAAATGCATTTATAAACAAGTCTGGTTAAAGCATTCGCACATTGATTCCTCACAGCGAAGTTGCCACGAAAATCTGCGAGAAAATCCCCCAGTGACATTCTCTTCTCGTGTAACATGAGAGAACAAAGGAGTGTAAAAAGTTAAGAGAGGGAGAAATGAAGTTGGTTGAGTATTCAGAGTATATTTGTTAGAAGAAGAGAGATAGAAAATATGAAAAAAAAGTAGATGGAATAGAAATAATAAAGATAAATAAAATATATTGAAATTGAGAAGGGTTTAGTTAAAAATAAACTGAAAGAAAATATTAGAGAAATTAAAAATTTAGTAGAAATAAATGAAAATTAATGTTATTGTTAAAAATAATTTTTTATCGTGTTTCAGATTACTAAATATCTATTTTATTTTCAGTTACACTTGTTCTCTTTTATCTTCATAACCTAACCAACAAAATAAGAGAAAAATAAACTATAACATAAAAGTAAATGAAAAATTGTTTATTTATGATTTTAATTTCTCGAATTTCAGATAATTTCATGTTTTTCATCTCTTTTATTTAAAATTGATTTTTTAGTTATATAATTTTTAAAAATATTTAAAAATTTCATTTATATACTAATAATTATAACATACAATTTCCTTCTATTTTGTGTTGTCATTAAATTTTCAACAAAGTACTCTTTTTTTTTAAATAATAATATTAATAACATGTACAAGTAGTGTTGGATAGAGTGGTCAAAAGTTTTCTTTTTCAAATTACAAGGATTAAAAATATAAATTTTCAATTAAAATAACTATAATTTAAAGAAATAAAAAATATTCAATGTTGGTTTGGTCTTCAGTTTAGAATTATATTTTAAAAATAATATATATATATATATATAATTTAATTTAATTTTAATATATATAATTTATTCTTCAATAAATAAAAATAATATTCTATTTATTTAATAAAATAAATAATTGAATATTTTTTCTTTATTTCAAAATAAACAAATACTACTCTTTAAAAATAATGATTTATTTTTATATTATTATATATATTAATTACTTATAAAAAATATAAAATTAGATATTTTAATATAATAATACACATGTACATATGTTTTTGCAAGTATATATAATATATATTGTTCCTCTTACAAAATAAGAGGGAATATTAAAAATATTAATATTATTTTCAGTGGTTTATTTTTAAATAGTATGTAATGAAACATGTTAGCATAGGATTTAAGAAAATATCTAAAAATTTATAAAAATATTTTTAATACTTAAATTATTAAAATGTTAAATTACTAAAGAAGTACTAATTAACAACTTTATATCTTCTCTCAAATTTATATCTTCTCTCTCCTCTATATCTTCTTTCATCTCTGACGGTTTCTTCCTGCACCATATCTTCTTCTCCACCATCATATTTTAAAAATATTCTTTGTAATATTTTGAATTATTATGTAATCTGGAAGTCATTTTATAAAATTATAATTAATTTATGGATTATGTAATTTGGAAATAATATTTAGGTGTATGATTATTTTTCAAATTACATAATCTAAAAGTCTAAATTAGCTTATGGATTATGTAATTTGGATGTCTCTTTTCAAAAGCGTTTCCGAATTATATAATCAAAAAACTACTCTTAAATTTAGACTTTTAGATTATATAATCCGAAATACCATTTTTTAAAAATATATTTCAAATTACATAATCCGTAAGCTATTTTCAAATCCAAAAATGATTTCTAGATTATGTAATCCATAAATAGGAGTGGTACAAGAAGAATAAAAAAGTATTTTCAAGTTTTGTATGGAAATAATAGAAAAACCTATGGAGGAGGTGCAGGAAGAAGTAGTCTCCATCTCTTTAAGTTCTCTATTGGGTTAATTCTTCCTATACCCAATCATTTTTAACCTGCACCTACGTATTTTTTAATTTTTGAAAATGCCCTTTATTTTGAAAATAAAAATATGAAATTGAAAATAATACATTTTTAAAAAGTAGATCCGGAAGAGGTTATTATGTTTTATAAATAAAATTCTGGAAATAAAAATCAAAATTCTATTTTAAATAAGAAAATTCAGAATTGAAATTAATAAATTATAGAAAAATAGATTTGGAGGATAAATTATTGTGTTCCGAAAATGAAAATCCAAAAATAAAATTCAAAAGCTAATTCTGGATAACAAAATCCGTAATACCAAAAAAAATTTTATGAAAGAAAAATCCAGAAACATATTTTGAAAAATGGATTCCAAAATGTATTTTTATATGTATCATTTTCGTCTTTTTCACTAAAATTGGTGCTGACTTATCCAAAGAAAAAAATGAAAATGTAAACTTCAAGATCTCTTAAAACTATGAGCTTCAAATTAAGAAACGTTCTCTTGTTTGGAAGTGATGTTTTTGTTTTTAAATTTTATTCCACCAACATAGTTTATCTCACAGAATTTAAATTTGAACAACTTGAATAGACACAAATCACTCTCATTCATGCCAATGTATTTCACTTTGTATAAAGATTAAACATGTAGTAATCTCCCATCACAATCATATACACACACGTATATATATCATTGTCAAACTCGGTTGACTCATCCGAGTTTACATTAACTCGGATTTTGAGTAAATTCGGCAGATTCATAGTAAATTCGGTGAACTTGTTTAAATTCGTGAGTTTTTTTCCGCGAATTGAGTTGGGTTTTCGTTTTAAACCAAAACGGTGTCGTTCTGGAGAAAATTAAATGGATTAAATTACTTTAGGGTTTCACGTTGCGTTTTCGTTTCAGTCACATTTGTTGCGGTTCGTGCGGTGGTCGCAGGTTGCGGTTCGTACAGTGGTACCAGTGCGTTTGGTGGTGTGGAATTAGGGTTGCACTGATTTAGGTTAGGCTTCTTCTTCCTGCACTCCTACATTTTTCTTCCTGCACCCCCACAATTTTCTAAATCCCAAAATTGGCCTTAATATTTTATTTGAAGAAGGACACCGTGGTTACCGGAAATAGAAATCTGGGAGAGTGCTACGGATTCAGCAATCCAGAACTGAATTTTTTTTTTTCGGATGAGGGGGTGTTCTGGAAGCAATTTTTGCATAAATTATTGATTTCCGGATTGCTGAATCCGGAAGTCTAATTCTATTACGGATTCATGAATCCAGAATGATTTTTTTTTAAGTTACGAATTTTTGAATCCAGAATGCATATTTCTGTTACGGATTGGTGGATCCGGAATGTTTATTTTAATGATGCATATTTTGAATTACGGATTGGTAGATCCGAAATTTTACTGGAAGTACCAATCCGAAATTTTTCCGGATTCCATAATCCATAATGCAAAAAATAAATATAGTTCAAGTGTATTTTAGGGTTTTTAAAGAATAATAGGGACAATTTAGTCTTTGCATAACATTTTGGGGGTGCAGAAAGAAAAATGTAGCGGTGCAGAAAGAAACTGCCTTTTTTTTATTGGGCGTTTCTTCCTGCACCCCTACAATCATGTCTAATGACTAAATTATCCGTAGAGTTTTGAAAACCTTGAATGCAGCATACCACTACTGTCACAGCGTATCTTCCTCCCTTCTCAGGTTAAACACGTTATGATTGAGTATTGATTACTCACACATCTTGTGCCTCCTATGGTATTGTTTTATCTCACAGAAATTCATGTTCGACTTCTTAGCTTAAGAACACAGCATGTCAAACATATTAACATCTTACTTTAAAATTTCAACAAATTATTGAAAAATTATAATTAAACATCAAAAGTTAAAAAATTATTATGGATTTACTAATTCATAAGTTAAAAAAATCACAATTTCTTCTTGCACCGTATTATTTAAGACATCCACCTAACACAAAATTTAAAATCTAACATTATTCTTGATTTTATTTTTCTTATGGATGCAGAAATTCAGAAGTGATTGATATATACTCTAGAATTTGATATCTAGAAGGTCGTTCTTGTACTTCATTTAAGCTTCCGGATGACCATATTCATAAATGAGTTATGAGTTATGAATTTTCATATCTGGAATGGTGTACGGTAAATGATGTTGAGGATCGAGATCCAAAACTCATTTATGTTTGTTTACGAATCTTGATATCCAAAAGTCATTTATACTATCCAGGTAAGCTTTTGGATGATGAAATCCGGAAGTGACATATTAGTTTTGAATTTGTATATTCAAAGAACTTTGTGATTTTACTCACGAATATGAACATCCAGAAGACAAATTTTTTAAAATTACTAAGGATAAAACGGACATTTTGTGTCAATGTGTTGGGTATGAGTTTGAATTAGGGATAATCAACCTTATCAAAAAAAAGAAATTGGATCTATAATTTCATAAGTCAAAAATACATTTCGGAACCATCAATCCATAAGTCAAAAATGCATTTCGGATCCACCAATTCATAAGTCAAGAAATGCATTCCTGATCCACCAATTCATAAGTCAAAAATTACAATCCGAATCCTTCAAAATCCATAAGTAAAAAAAAATGTATTTCAGATTGATCAATCCATAAATATTACGATACCAAATTTCTGGAAACCTTTAAACCCATCACAGTGTTTTTTCAAATAAAAATTACAAGGCTAATTTTAGTATTTTCAGAAATGTAGGACGAAGGAAAAAAAAAATATAAAAATGCAGCAAATAGATAATTATGTGGATTACATGTAGTTTTTTTAACATTAGTGACTCATCAATAATCAGATACAATTCCATCAATTTTATTTCTCCTCTTCCCTCAATACATTTAATTTCAATACATTTGCATTTCATTTATTTGGTAATCATCCTCATTAAATAAATTTTAAAATATTATACATTAATTATAATTATCGTAATTTGTATATTAAATGTTTTGATTTATAATATTAAAATTTTAATATTTTATTCATCATGTTTTATAATTTAATTAAACCTGATTTCATAATATAATTAAACCTTTTTTTATATAATTATTAATTTCATGATTTAATTAAAGTTCATAAATACTAATAACTCAACAATATATACACAAAAATTATAAATTTATAATAAAAGAAAACTTCATTCATTCTTAAATCAAAATTGAAATGTTATTTTAAAGTATACCAAACTTATATATTAAATTGTTATTTTTAAAGTATACCATTAAACATCTTCATTATCTTTGTCCAATGGAAAGTGAAACCTATTGGAGATATCACATCGACTAGAGATAAAAACATTTCATTGTATATAAGTGGATGCAAACCTCACTTCATGAGTCGGTTTTATGGGATTGACTTAGACTTAAAGTCCACTTCGTAATATGGTATTAGAATCATTTTGAATCTATCCAAGTGAGTGTGAACCGGTTTTATGGGTTTGAGTTAGAGTTAGAGTTCATTTCGTAATAAAACCTTCTTTCATTATTTTGGTGCATTTCAATCCTCAAGAACAAAGTTGCATATTTGATGTTTCCTAAGGTGTGTGAAAGTATTGCGAGACTCTGTTATGAACACACCTCTTGCAAGAAATCAACAGATTGGAGAAGCGACATTAAGATAGTTGCTTCAGTGAGGTGCACAATCCGCTGCAAGCAATTCACAATCTGATAAGTTATGAAACTATCAAAATCCACTGATATTTCATTCATGAATAGTATTAAATTTACTTCATAATAAATAATGTTTTTTTACCAAAAATCATGTTTCCGTGAAATGAAATCATAGCCATTTCATTGTAAGAAAAAATCATTACAGTATAGATAATTAAGCATTAGATTTGTTCTTTCTTTAGATTGGCATAATCTAAATTCGAGATGTATCATTCTACACATATACATGAGTTGTAAATAAATAATATATTTTTAAAAGTAATAATTCAAAACCAGAAACATTTTATATATAACTATCAAAAGGATAAACTAAAAAGTAAAGTGAATAAACAATTGTCTTGAATAGCAAAAATCTATGTGGTGACATTCTCTTGTAGGGACCTTCCAGAGCATTATTATAAAGATAGTGTTGGAGTTGAAAACATTAGGAAGCACACGTCCACAGGCAAAAACTTCCCTCCAAATCAGGGGAAAGAATTGATGGTGTGGAAGTGATGGAAAAATTGCCATATTATATCATTGTTTACAACAAAGTGGTCTCATCAAGTGATCTAATGTAACAATATTATATCATTGTTTCCAACAAAGTGGGGCTCATTATTCAAGATGCAAAATATTATTTATTTCAAGTGACTAGTTTATTTTGACTCGTCCTACATTCTGCTTAAATTTTTTTCTGCATCTTCATATTTTCTTCATCCTGTAACTTCATATGTCACATTCCAAAAATATTAATAATATTTTATTACGCATGTTTCATAAAAATTATATTATAAAATCATTTACTTAATATATTTAAATAAAAAATTTAAATTTTTTATTTATTTATTTATTTATTTATTTATTATTTTCTAAATTATTTCTTACGTTTATACGAGACAGACTAAAAAAATTAACTCACAAATTTTATTCAAAACATTTTTGTAAACCAAGTGCAAGACTGACGGATACAAGACGGGTCAATTCGTATTGACACCCGTACACTAAATGCAGGAGCAAATTGAAGGACAAAGAAAAAAAAATAATAGTAAAAGGGGAAAAAGTAAAATGGCTGCAAAATTACCATAATGGCTGCAACATTGCTTTTGAATCATGAATCTTTCTGTTAAGAGAAAAGGAAATAAAAAGAGAATGATGTGAGAGAGGACATGCACTAAAGTCAGTATGCAACTACAAATTGTCTTTGCTCATAAACAATAAAAAAAATAAAGCAAACTTATAGTTTAAATACCACTACTTTAAACTCTAAACCCATTATTCTAAACAAGAAACATAATTATTAATTATTAATGTGTTTTGAAGGATCTGCGAAGCACACGTGTCACTGTTTCTTTGTGACTTCATCGAGATTGTCAAAACTGCTCCATTATGGTAATCAGGAAAACATTGTCTTGTTTCGTAGATGAATTCTGCATAAAAAAAAACTCTATAATCATCAAAGTCAAAACAGTATCTTGATAGAGTAATACTATTAACAGTAACAAATCAACAACCAATCAATATGTGTTTCCCAATTTTTACTCTTTTAAAATTTATGTTTTTATATGAAATATTTTTAGTTATAGTAAAAACATTTTAAACTACATTTCTTTGATAGAGCATTTCTAAATATTTTTCAATACATTTAGATTAGCTGAAATTTTATTTTATAAAAGAATTTAGTAATGAAAAGTAATGTTATAAATATTGTGTTGAAAGTATTTACTTTTTATAAACTCTGACTGTATAATGTTCATGGTTACAGAATATTTATTTATGAAGTGTAACAAATATGGGTGCCTAGATAAGAGGCTTTCAAAGGAAACATATAAAAAAAATAAAAAGAGTGTGAATGTGAAAAAGAAAGAAAAGGAGCTTTGGGTTGGAGAAAAAGATTTTGGTATGGTATGAAAAAAGTGGTCAAATTGGAATGGAATGTTCAAATTCTTCCTACCCTTTCTTTTCTCTCTCTCTCTCTCTCTCTCTGAAAGCAGAAGATGTGTTTAAAGACACAAACACACACAGCACCATACCTGTACTCAAAAGGTATGGTCCAATTGATGGCGTGGAAGTAGGAAGTATTGGTTATAGTGATGGAAAAATTTGTTATAATTTACAACAAAGTCGGATCATAATTTGTTAGAGATCCCACGTCGACTACTAGAGATGAAGACACTTCGTTATATATAAATGAGTGCAAACTTCAACCCATGAACCGGTTTTATGAAATTGAGTTAAACTTAAAATCTACTTCGTAATATAATTTAACATTATTATAAACATATTAAATTTCTAGCAGTAGTAGCGTTGATCCTACAATAATATTGATATTATTATGAACATATTTACTATATACCAGAAGTGGAGCTGTCTTGTTCTTGTTGTCAGTAGGAATTGATGAAGTTTGAACATTGCTTTTGAATGATGAAACTTTCTGTTTAGGGAAAGTGAAAATCAAGTGAATGATGAGTAAGATACTGTTGAAGACAAAGAAACAGATTAGAAACATTAAAACACACTTTTCTATGCATCCCACTGTAGCAGGACAAACTATCATCTTTTTCATCTTTTCATCTTCTAAACCTGTTCTAAACCCTAAACCCAAATCACACCAAAAACAAAGAATCAGCATCACTTCATAAAAAAGAGCATCTAATGTCAAAATCAAAATCAGTGAGGATGCATTGTGGTAATAGTAAAACATGGTTTTGTATGATGAGTTATTCATGTGGTCACTCTATAATGTCCCATCAAAGTCAAAAGTCAAAAGAGTATCTTAGACTTTACTTTTAATAGGATATTACTAGGAACCAATGAATGAATATGAGTTTCCCAATTTTTACTCTTTTAAAATTTATCTCTTTATACATGAAATATTTTGGTTATAATAAAAACATTTTTAACTACATTTCTTTGATGAGAGCAGTTCTAAATATTATTCTTATTTTTAATATCTTTTTTTTAATATTCACATTTTTTTTCGATTTCATGGTTTTGATTTACAGTCATACATAAATAATTAAAATTGTTTTTTTTTTTAAATAACTACACAATTACTTAAAGCTATATATTCATCTTTTAATCTATAGTTATATTTTTTATAAAAATGTCAGCAGCGTACCTTTTTCTGAAGTCACAATCTCTATTAGTTAATTTATAATAAAAAAAATAATCAGACAAGAAATTTTATTAATGTAAAAGCACGTCTAGAAAATATCACTTATATTGTTTTCAGATATTTTTAGGATAAAATATTTTTTTTACAATTTTACCAGTGTGATTTGTCTTAAATTCAATGTTGTCTTTAAATTAATATAGCATTACATTAAGTTTATAAAAGTTTTTTTCTGAAAAAAATGCGAATATAAAATTTGTAATTTATTATTAATTTTCAGTAACTCAATTTTCCAATGTAAAATTTATAATTTGTTTATGACTTTTATCAAATAGCATATATGAACAGGGTATGTTTAAAAGGGTAGTAATCCCTTTATTTTTTATCAGAAAAATTTAATTATATATTTCTAATTCTTAGTAATGAGAAGAAATTTAAAAAGTTTAACTACAAATATCGAATAATTCATATTAAATACACTTTCAACTTATTTATACTATATTTGAATCAAAAAGTATATCAGTTGTTTCAACATTTTATTTATAAATCCCTTAATTCCAACAAATAAAAAAGTCTCGATCTTAAATACGCTTATTAAATAATATTCAATATTATCAAATATTTATAATCACTTAAAATTATAAACATCAAACAAATATTAAACCCAACTTCCAGCAAAGTTCCTTAGCTGCGTTGCTGCTGAAATTCATGTGCCACTTTGATTGCATCATAAGCAGAATGAGTTGCACTGGAAGATAAGGAGAAGCCCACACTTTGACATAAACATAGCACACATAATGCAAATTAGCATAAAATTTCAGATCCATCCAAGTATTTTGCTCCAATACTAGTATAAAATAATGCATATATACTGTTAACTACAATATTAAATATATATTATAAAAAAATAATTAATTAAAGAGAACCTTCAAGATAATATTAAATATATTTTGTGATTCTGTTTCTGTTTTTTTTTTTTTTTTTAATTTAAAACATACTTTAGAGCCAAAAGAAGGGAAAAACTCTAGCCTCCAAATCAGGGGAAGGAATACTGAATTGGTAAATGAAAAGCGTAATTTAAGGAAACATAAAACCCCAATATTATATCATTGTTTATAATGCTGCCCGTTTCGTACCATGCACATACACTGTGAATTTCATATTTTTATAGTGTTACTTTTCATCAAGCTCAGCTTTGATAATTATAGTTTTACGCTTGTTGCTTCTTTTGCTTTTCTAACTTCTCTTACCAAAAAAATCATTAAATTATAACTAATTTTAAAAATCAAAATAATTAATTATTAAAATTAAATTAAAAATTATTTAAAAAGTTAAGAAAATTATTCACGAAGCCATGCAACTCACATGAACGGTGGGGACCAGCACCTTCTTCCTCATCTTCTTCATAGCAAACAGAGTGTCCAGGTTCATGTTCTAGAGTAATTATTGACAACTTTTTTAAGGGCACTCTCATGATCTTGCTAATTTCTCTGCTCGTGCTATTAACTCTTCTATTCCGGTATGCACGAGTTCTTGGCATTGTAACTGTTGTGAACATTAGGGATGATAAAGCGGGACGGATCATGTGGATGAAAGTTCTTCTAAAGCGGCATCCAATGTTATTGAAATGGAAAAATGTCAGTAATGTTTTTGAATTAATGTTTATGTTTAATGTTTTGGAAGTGGAAGAATAGTTATATTTGATATTTATCTTAATGTTTAATTTTTTTTTTATGTTTGACTAGGTTTGATAGTAATAAATATATAGGTTTAATTTGACAATTTTTTAATAACAAAATGTAAAAAAAAAAAAGAATACGGACTGACCCGCAAACCCGCAAACCAACTCTTATGCGGGTCGAAAATTTTAACCCACAATAACTTTGTGGGGCGGACCAACCCGACCTGCATTTGCTTTGCCACCCCTAATGAACATATGTTGGCAATTCAAGTTTCCTAAGCAAAAGTCACACATAAAGAGAAATGATCCAAGAGAAAATCAATCATATGAGTGTGAGGTAATTTATTTATGAGGCTACTTTGATTGTATCAGAATGAGTTGCAGTGGAAAATAAGGAGAAACCCACACGGTGACATAAAACCGTTTGAAATCTCTTTAAAAATAAGAACATTTAATTATTAATTATTAATTATTATATAAATAAATGATGCAAACCTTATTTTATAAGTATTTTTACGAGATTAAGTTATTGTAATAGACAGTAAAACTTATGATAAAGATAGAGGACAGTGTAAAATAATGCATACTGTTAACTACAATATTAAATATATTTTGTGATTCGTGAAGGGTGGATATGGTGCAATTGTTGATGGGTGGAAGTTATGGATTGGGTCCCTCTATAATCTGAAGGTACATTCCAAAGTCAAAAAGAGGATCTTCAGTTAGCGTAATACCAATTGAATATGTGTTTTCCAATTTTGACTCTTTTAAAATTTATGTTTTTTTTCAATACATTTATATTGGCTGAAATTTTATTTTATAAAAAAGTTTTAATAATGAAAAAAATGTTATAAATATTAGGTTGAAAATATTTACTTCTTTATAAACTTTGACTGTATAATGTTCATGCTTAATGAAGTTTTTATAACAGAGATTAATCTTTAAAGAAATAAAAACTATTTTAACTGATGATTTAACTTGGCAAGAAAAATATTGTTTGGGAGTTCATCTGTAGTGTTTTTCTACATCTCTATTTTTTTTTATTTTTTATCGGCAATAATTTCTACATCTCTATAACTCTTTTAAAGTATAATAACAAATTATATTTAGAAGTTATTTTCTGAATTTTTAAATAAGTTCTAGCATTTGAATTATAAAATTATATTTCAAAAGTATAGAATTAAGGAATAATAAGGCATTAAAAGTCCAAAACTACTTTTTGAGATTAAGAAAATTCTTGAAGCGGTGAACGGTGGGGACCACCACCTTCTTCCTCATCTTCTTCACAGGAAACAAAACAGAGTCTCCAGTTCATGTTGTACAGTAATCTATTCAGAACTGTTTTTAAGAGCACTGATCCACTCACAATGGTTCTCATGATCTTGCTAATTCCTCTGCTCATGCTATTAAGTTTTCTAATCGGTTATTGGTATGTGTGAGTTCTTGGCATTGTAACAATCACTTGCTCTCTGTTTTTGCCTTTTATTAACATTCTTAATTTAGGTATGGAAAAAGAAGCATCGATATAGAAATGAACGGCTGCTTTGTGAACAGTAATGGAGATCAATACCTTAAGCATTCTAATTTTGTATTTTGCAATGGTTCCAGTGCTTGGCTCTCACCCCTGTTAAGGTTGGTGGTTATCATCTCAAACGCAACTATTAATGTGTTTTCAACGTTGTCTTGGTGCACGCGTACTCTTCCTGTTTCTGTGTATGCTTCCTGCAATTCTGGCACCATTTGGTACTTCTGGCACCATGTGGCACTTCCGGCATGTGGGCACTTCCGGTACCATATTTTGAGTGAAAATGTGTTTTCAACGTTGTCTTCTTCACGAGTGAAAAGTGTAATTTATCTTCTGTTTCATGAATTTCTATACAGTTCTATCCACAGTCTCTGTTTTTTGATCCGCCTAGTTTTTCACGAGTGAAAAGTTTAATTTATTCCTGAATTTGATTCGTGAATTTCTACACTACTCTGTCCACAATCTCTTTTTAATGTTGGTAAATTCTCTGCTGATTCAATTAACTCTTCTTTTCGCTCACGGGTATGTAGGAGCTTCTGCAATTACTTATTCTGTGTTTGTTTGGTCTTATCTTGAAGATTTTTTAATACTTTTAATTACAAGGAGTGGGAAAACTATCAATCTGATTATGAACGGTTGCTTTATCAATGAGAGTAGATCTAAACAACACGTGAACGTGAATTTCATATTTTACAATGAATGCTTCCAGTCCCCGGCTAAGGTCAGTGCTCCGGGTACCTGTATACATTAATAATATGCTTTAGCAGTTTTGGGTTTTGGGTTTTGAGAAAAGGAAAGATGATATTTTTAATGTATTCTAATAAATTTTGCTTTATTTTATTCTCCTTTTAGGCAGCAGAGAATTTGTAGTTGTATACTGATTTCTTTGTCTTCAACAATGATCTTACCCATCATTTGATCATTTGTAGTCACTTGATTTTCACGTTCCCTTCACAGAAAGTTCCATCATTCAAAATCAATGTTGAAACTCTATCAATTCCTGCAGCCAAGGGAGCTGGCACCAAGAACAAGATAGCTCCACTTCAGGTATACAGTAAATATGTAGAATAATTTTGCAGGCATTTTACTTTTTCCCCTTTTACTATTGTTTTTTATTTCTTGTTCTTCAATTTGGTCATGCATTTAGTCATATACTGTACTAATATAATATTTGTTGTAGGATGAAGTGAGAAAAGCACAAAAGCAGGTTGCTGAGGAAAACAAGCCTAAAACTGTAATTATTACAGTGGAGAAGGCTGAGCTTGGTGCTTCTAATGGGAAAGCTCTTTGCATATCCGGTGTTGATGTTGGTGTGGATGTAGCTGCAGTTCGTGAGACTGTTACAAAAGCTATGGAGCACAAGGCAATTTGTGGTGGGGTGGCAGAGAAAGGAGATAAAGGTAAGGTGGATGTGGCAGAGTGGCTGAGTAATGCATTGGGGCGTCTCAAAGGGAGATGTGGTCAAGGAAAAGGTGGTCTTGCAACGGCTCAGGTTAGTTATTCACTAATTTCTTTTATCTAAGCACAGGGATTAATTTTCAGAATTGAAGAAAAATGTGGCATCAATTAGGAGAATTTCTGGTATGCAATGTGCGTTTTATTTGATATTGTACTGATATGTGTACGCTTATCTTTTTCAGGGTACAGATGCAGCACGTGTTAATGAGGCTATGGATCTTGCACAAAAATTTGAAAACACTATTCTTTTCTTTTATTTGTTTTTTCTACACAAGAAAAGGCTACCATGAAAGAAGTTGATAGTGTTCCTAATGCATTTTTAGCAGTTTGGAAATTCATAGGCAAAGGCTACACCTGAAAGAAGTTGATTTCTTTCCTTTAATTCTTTTTATATTAGAAGGTCGATTACAAGTTTTGGTCTCCACCAATGGAGTGGATATTAGAGGAATACATTTGGTGTTATGGTTTTGGAACAACATTTTATTACATTTTTTACTCCAATTAAATAGGTTTATAAATATTTTATTTATACTTCAATCTAATGTTTTTTACTAATTATTATAATCTATTTTTTTTTAAATAATTTTCTAATGAAAAGTTGCATAAAAATATTTTCTAGAAAATCTTATATGAAAAGAAACCCAAATACCAACCTCTTCCAGCAAACTTCCATCTCAAATTCATCTGCCACTTTCATTGCCCAGATAAACTCGTGTGTTTGAAATATGGGTGCCTAGATCATGAACTAAATATGAATCGAATAATAATGAAAAAAAAGACAAAAACATTAGCTACAATATTCACCTCAACTTTTTGTCCAACTTTAACAAGCCATTAAAATATCAAGTTTAATCAAAGAAGAAAGGTTGGGGGGCAAGAGAACCAATAGTGAGATAAAAAATAAAAAATAAAAAAAGTGCTAATGTGAAAAAGAGAGAAAAGTAAGATTTTGTTCTGAAAAGTGGTCTTGGAATGGAATGTTCAAATTCCTACCCTTTCTTCTCTCTCTCATTACATTACCTAGCTTGTAATGAGGAGCTGCAACGTTTCTCAACTCTTCTTTCTTTTTCCTTTGCTTTTACAAATTTCATATTAAGGAACACAATTAGTTTTTGATATCACTATTAGTTGTATTAATTTATATTTTCGTTTCATGCTTATTACTTTCTTAAAATATCATTAGTGTTACTATTACAAGTATGAATTAAATGGGTTAGAGATCCCACATGACTATAAAAAAACCTTCAAAGGAAGCATTAATTAACTTCCACATAATTCTAATGAAATAGATAACCTTTTTTCATTCTCAAACTTTTTGTTCAACTCTAACGAGCCATTAAAATATTAAGTTACTTTCCACTAATCAAAGGCTTTCCCATTAGAAGCAGCAAAAAATTACTTTTTTAAGGCTTAACCTGCTTTTCTCACTTCTACAACAGATATGATATGATTGAACCGGAAAACCGGAAAAACAGTTTTGCACGTGGTCACTCTAGCGTCAATCTCTCCAGCAAATAACACTTGTGATCATATTTCTTCAAACTTCAATTATTGATAATAATAAAACAATTTTTTATTAAATAATTTAGAGATATTTATTTAATTGTTACAAAATAGCTATATTCATGAATTTTTTTATTTAAAAAATTAGTAATATTTTTATAATGTTACTTTTTAATTAAATTTTTTAATAACATTTTTATAAATATGATGAACAATATTTAATAAAGTGTGATAAAATACAACATTCCTGGGAAGATATTCTTTAGAATTATTAAAGATTCTAATATGTTCATCATATTGATATGAGCATCCTTATGATAAACAAACGTATCTTCACTTGATGTAATTCTATTAATGAACAAGTCAACAACCAATTGAATGGACTCTTAAAATTTATGTTTAGCATTAAAAATGTACTGAAAGATAACCAAAAAACGTCGAGGTATTTGCAGGTGAACAAATAATCAAGGAGAAGTTGGACTCATAACACCTATAACACTTATAATAGGATTTTTTTGACTATGATGGGTTATTTTTTTTGTTTTTAACCAAAATGGGATCCGTTTAAAAAAATTACAAATTTAGGCAAGTCGTGTCAATTCGGAACGACTTCATATGCACAAATCGTTCCAATTTGACACGACTCTGCCATGTCATACTGAAGTCGTGCCAACTTGGCACGACTTCTGTCCTATCATACTGAAGTTGTGCCAACTTGGCACGACTTCTGCCATGTCATACTGAAGTTGTGCCAACTTAACACGACTTCTGCCACGTCATATTTTTTTAATTTTTTTATTATTATTTATATATTGGGTAGTAAGTTATGTAATATTAAAAATTAATTTGATACATAATTTTCTAAGAGTGTTAGTTTTAAGGAACAAAAAATTGGATAATCATGTATGGATATGTTTGAATTGAATGAATAAATACATAGATAAAGAAAATGAACGTTCTAAGAGTGTTATGAATGAATAAATACATAGATAAAGAAAATGAGAAAATTAATAATCAAACTTGAATTGAATTTTATTATTAAGTTTGTATGTGCGGACAATTGCTTCTATTGTGACCTTCCGTTCTACAATATGAACATTTTTTTGGCTTATTTGGAATTGAATCATCCATTTCGTTACGAATGTGTTGAGTGCTAGGTCTTCCTGATTGATGTCGACGCATGATGGGGTCAGGTAAGA
>Ga0123342_1005727_pt1 | contig 17776 bp, 15 predicted proteins | sample Turbeawhitnodule_FD_89960 | JGI IMG/M metagenome (GOLD analysis project Ga0123342, IMG submission 89960) | Root nodule microbial communities of legume samples collected from Mexico - Turtle bean Mexico white nodule | ecosystem: Host-associated > Plants > Roots > Nodule | place: Mexico: Nepantla...
TAATAGTTGTCTCACTGATAACCATCACGAAAGTGTGTGACAAGAACGGAATTGTTAAGAGATAGATTGGGACAAAGGAGATAAAGTAATTGCTCAAGTAGGATCACTCATGGATCAAGGTAAAGTGTCTATTCCTTCATTGTATGATTGTGTGAGAATCATGATATGATAAGATCTGTATGAGAACATTATTGTATGTGTTCAATTGTACTTTTATGTATGTTTTAATTTACATCATCCACATAGAGGTGGGTGAAAAGTCTTGGTGTTGTGATGTCATTAGAGGTGTCATAACTAATGTTGTACAATGTCAACAACCCGATGTTAAGCACTGTGGGCTCAATTTGGAATCTCAAATTTACATAACTTATGTCCGCCGAGACCAACTTCAATTCATCTCAATCCCAGGGTTATAAGGCAACATGTTCATCATAACTAACTAGCAAGGACATATCAAAAGGACCTCCAACAAATCTTTGTTGCTCATTCTGTTTTCGTGCAGGTGCTGACAACACATCCACCTCGAGTGCAAGAGCAACTTGTTCCCTATCTCTTTTAGTGACCAACACTGTTAGTCTTTATCTAGCTTCATCTTGAGATGATCCAGCTTTGATCTTGATCATATCTCTACTAAACACCGAATCATTCCATTAGTATTAAACAAATAAAAATACATTACATTGTAAATTACACAAACTAGAATGTCAAAAAAAACATTTGTTTTAGATTGCACAATCAAACAATCAAGACACAAATTTCAGAGAAACTGTTCTAGAATCACGCAACACCAGAAAAACAAAGAAAAAACACAAAAATGAACATGTTATACGATGACGATAATGAGACAAAGTCAGTAACAATTTTTAGGAGGCAGAGACTCTCACAAGTACAACAATTGATGGGTGCATCGAATATATGAGGAAGAAGAAAGGTGGGAGATAAATGAAAATATAGTTGAATACAAATTGGTGAGAGTATTTTGGTCATTTAGCAACCCATGGGGCTCACTTTCAAATGATGGCAATGTAGTGCAGAATGAAAAGCTCATTTTTTAATCATCATTTCTTCCTTCTCTAATGGTCATTTTCATTCTTTTCAATTTACTTAATCCTTCATTTTCTCACTGTGGTAAAATGTTATCGGTATTAGTGTAAAAGTGAGAAAAAACTAAAACTTCTGTTTTACAAGTTATAAAAAAACCGAAACAAACATTTTATTTGTTTTGCAAGTTATAAAAAAACCAAAACAAACATTTTATTTGTTTTACAACAATATTCTATCCTTGATCTTTTTGCACCATATTTAGTTCATCATCATACAAGGGTCTTGACAATGACAGTGTTATATTTTTGTATTCTTTTCCAATATAAAAGTCTGGTGTCCTTTTTTCGAAAACCTTGCATTTATGTGTGTGGGAGAAAGAGAAAATATAAAACTCAGAGAGGAAGAAAATATCCAATTGGAAACGCGGGTTCAAATTACACATAATGAAACTCCATAATTTCTTCTTTTAAAATACCAAAAATTATCTTATATCTTATTAATACTTTAATAACTTTGTAATGTATAATTTAAAGACTTTCTAAATTACATTACAGGATTTAAAATTTATATTTTTTAAAATACCAAAGTTATCTTATTATATTTTATTAATATTTTTATAATTTTAAAATTCAAAAGCTTTTTAATAGGAGTTAACATGTAAAAACAAAAAATTTCTATTTTGAATTATATATTTATATCTATATATAAAGAAATTTTCCACTTTTTAAATACTCTAAATTGTTTTTCTATTTTATCCTTACTTAATATTTTATTTTATTAAATTATTTTTTTTATTTAAATATTTTATAATTTTAAAAATTAATAAAACATTTTTTTAATTTTAAAATTTTATTTTATTTTAATAGAAAGATTGGTAAGTTAATTTTATTTTATTTGTGGTCACTTAATTGGTAAGAGAATGAAGAGATTGATTCTTTTCTTTAAAAGAGTCATCAGTTTTGAGCAGTTTTTTAATTTTTTCTCTCTTATTTTATCTCTCTTCTTCCTCAAGTCTCTTGAAATCTAATAATATGTCTCTCATAAATACAAATACACATGAATTTATATATAAAAATATATATAATAATAGTAAAAATAAAAACTAAAAAATGTGGATGTTATCTGTTTCCCTAGTACGTTAATAAAAATAATATAAAATGTTTTTAAAATTACATAATTTAAAATTTGATTAATTCAAATTGTATGGTACAAAATATAAAATTTATATTTTAAATTTTATAATTCAAAATATAATATAATTTATGTTTTAATTGTACTTCAAAATATATTTTGTTATAAATTTTACAACTAAATAATATAATTTAAAAGTTATATTCTAAATTAAATATATATATATAAATTTTATATTTATAAATTATACAATCAATAATATAATTTTATATTATGCATTAAATAATTTAAAATATATAATTTTTATATTTATGAGTTGTACAATCAATAATATAATTTTAAATTAAATAATTTGAAATATAAATTTTATATTATATTTTGGAATTGCATGAAATCTTCAAAGACAAGACTTGAATCTCAAATCCGATTTTCAATTAAATAGATTTATTATCAAAAGAGTGAACCAAAACTCACTTGAATTTAATTCATTCTAATTTAGGGAAACTCACATTTGAACTAAATTCATTTTAATTTCCCAAAATGCACATTTGAATTAAATTCATTTAATTTCTCAAAAACTAGACACCTTTTCTGTGGAAACATTTAAGAAACATGCCAAAAACTGACATTTGATGGGAGTGCTCACTGAAAAAAATAAAACAAAAGAGAAAGATTGATAGTACTCTCCAGAAATAGCTCTATATAAAAAGATGAAAAGGGGTGTTGTAGGGCTTATCTTTTTTATTAAGGGTTAAATGGTTAACCCATGAAGGTGCAGGAAGAAAATATGGTGATGCAAGAAGACAATCCCTGAATCCATTGAAGGTACATAAATAATGGACCACTTAAGAAGGTCTACCTTTACCTGCTCGTTAAAATATCATTTCTTGTTTTATAAAGAAATTATGAATTATTATACATATAAAATTGTTAACTTATATGAATACTAAAAGTTGATTTTTGATTTGTTGAATTTATTAAAAGTTAGATTGTATAGTAATTAATTAACCTCATTATTTTCAACCTTGCTTAATAATTTAACTTTTAAAAGAGGCAATGCGGCTACATTCACTACAATACCAAGGTCAAACAAAATAAGCATGTAAATGAGGTATAACTAGCAATAGAAAACACAAAAACTGGCTCCATACTATATAAAGGAGTGCATGAAAAAAGATTGGAAAGGGGTAGGGGATACGAAAACTACATTTTTAACCACTCTACAATCTACCACTGTCACATGTTTAGCAGTTCTTCGAACAGTCTTCAATTGCTTGTGTTGTTGATCCATTCACTTCTACCAGATTTTCCTTTTGTCCTGATTCACCTGTAGTAGCTGATTCATCAATCAAGGCTCCATCGTGAGACTTGCTAACCTACAATACCACAGGAGATTTGAAGTGCTTAATCAGGCAGAAAAGGCATGATACAGAATGTATCTTAGGGTTTAGGAAGGTGCATAGTAATAAAAAACACAAGAGGAAAAACTCGCAGGAACATTTGAAATGCCAAAACTTATTCTTAATATGTGATTTGAAGGTTCGTTTTACCTGTTTTGGAAACTGTTGTTCCTTAGATTTTCTTTCCTGAATCATTTTTTCACGAGTCTCATAAAAGCCAAAATCATCCAGGATGCATGTCTTGCTTGACTGCTCCTTGAAGATTTTGAGAACTTGAATACCCTTCTCAAAGTTAACCTGCGGATAACATAGATGAGTACAGCGAGTTGAAAGGGGAAGAGATTCAAGGGAATGAAATAAGGTACTGAGTCAATACCTCCTGAGTGTCTCTACTATTGGTGACAGGTTTGTTTTCATTATTTTCTAGAGTAATGTGCCTCAACACACTGTTCGGGATATCTTTTATGATATGCCACTTCACAGAAAAGCAACCAGTCCACCTATCCTGCTGCCAGTACTCCAAAGTTCTACCAAAATCAACTGGGCTCACCATCTCTGCTAAACCAACAAATTGTCCACTGGTGTTGACCTGCACCCCAAGAAACAACACGAGGCTTAGTAAGAGCAATAACGCATAGGAGTCAAACTAATTGCCATATAAAGTCAGAGCAACTCACCGAAAATAGCAAAAATACAGGACAGTCACCAGGCTTCTCCTTGGCTTCATGATATGCTGCATCCAGCTTTTTGTTGCCATTAAGGGTGCTTGCCCAAACATTATATTTTATGCTTTTATGAATATCATCCTCACTATAAGATTTGATGACAAAGAATTTTGCATCAGAATAATTCTCAGGAAAATCTTCTCCATCGTACTCTTTCTTATTAGGAATGAGAAGCGATTCTTTATTGTCACTTTTAATTAGAAGATTCTGTCCCTCGGGTAATAATGTGGCAGCTTCAGGACCTTTCATACTTTTATCATCAGAACAATTGCCAGATCTTGGTCCCTTATTCAGCTCACCAAAGCCATCCATATTTTTTTTAAAATGATCATTAACACGGCCATTTGCAGCTTTAAGCTTGTTATCAAAGGACCCTGTTCTAAATCCATAGGGAGCAGGTCCAATATGAGAATTGGCTCTATATGTGTTTCCATATTGGTTGTACATTGCGTTGCTTGGGTATATCCCATTCATGAATCCATAGAATGGTTCTGGTCCAGATGAATGCATGGAACTATAGCTCTGCATCGAAGAATCAGTTTAAGAGTTAGTTTTGAGTTCATTTTAATCTTAGAAATTTGAAATAATATTGTGCACAGACCAAAATCAAGCTATCGACCATAGGACAGGACATGTAGCTGCATAATTAAGTAGAAATGACTAGAACATGCATAACCACAAGAATATACACATGCATAACCTGACATCTTCCCCCCAAAACCGATACCATACTAAACAGATCAGTCTTAATCTTCTTCCCTGTCTTCTATAAACTACCTGCAATTCTGTAAGAAATCTTACCAACTATAACTCCCTCAACTAACAGAAACTAGTACATTGGGGCTTGCCTGACATAATATAAATAGAAAGTTGGTTGAAGAAAGTATATTCTCTTGGAAAACTTTTGTCAGCAAAAGTACAAAATACAAAATACAAAATGCAAGCTTAAGTTGTAAAAGGGATAAACAAATACATTTAAATACTTAAATCCCGTCTCATACAGAGGAACAGGAGGGGCGTGATAGACCAAGCATACCATGGACTGTGGAAGTTGCAGAGGAATAGCCGTATTCCTTTGAGAGGATGTTTTTTTGACAGGCACAGCTGGAGAAGATAATCCAATTTTTGCTCCATCATTGGACTTTTGATCAGAAAATATTAAGGCATCTGAAGGTAATGCTGGTTGAGTCCCATGAGGAACTACTCTTGAATCTTGATGTCCTGGCAAAGGAGCATATGCAGGAAAGCCAGCCCTTTGATAAGTAGAATCATTTGAATTCAACAATGAGGGCCTGGAACTTGACAAAAAATCCTTCAACCCATTGTTATTTGTAGAATCTTCGTTGACAACACCAACACTGCTTCCATTATTAATAACACCAGAAGGGGTATGTTCATCACTGACTGCAGCAGATATTTTCCCTGGTTGAGCATTGATTTTATTAGCAGCAAATGACCCATCAGCAGAAGTTGGAGACTGGTAGTAGGAAGAAGGGTAATGGTACTGTTGAAGCCCATAGAATTTATCATCATGTTGCATGGGTGCTCCATATGGTGTATAACCATAACCTTGATGGTACAAATAAGAAGAGCCGTCTCCCCAAACACCCTGTTAATAAATTCATTACACACAAAAAAAGCACACTATTAGATTGTCTCACCTTTAACAATTTAGTAAATCTATATTTTGTTCTTTAAAATAGTAAGAAGCAAATCATATACTTGCAACAATAAGTGGAATAAGAAAGATTAGAACCAACACATCTAAGAAAATTAGCAAAAGAAGGAAATTATCATGGCTAATTATGCTTACCTCCCTAGAAGATAAGGATTACAAAACTTACACCCTTTTGTTAGGGAAAGTCCAACCACACTACTTACTTTATGCCCTTAAAAATAACAAGGCAAAGAAAATTGGTATAATATCATAAAAAGGATGGTGTCAATATTAAAGTGCCAACCTCAGCAGAGTTAATTATAGTTACCCCAAATGACTTTAGGCCCGTTAAAGTGATCAAAACTAGAAAATCACAAATAATGTACTGTTATTTACTATTTAAAATTTGAAACAGTATGTTTCTGCAATATTGACTAAATAATTTAGAATCATCTGATAGATGATTTTAGAAAGTAGAATAGTTTGGTGTTGAACTTAACAATAACATATAGCAGAATTGAGCAACTTAGCCAGAATACTCAGTTATACTTATAATATAAAATTATATACACAGCTTCATTAAAGTCCAGTAGTAACCAGAACAAGAGATGCTTACTTGTGTCATCCCTCCATTAAAGTTCATATATCTGGAGTAAGAGTTCCAATCACCTTGCCCATCATAACCTGCACGGAATCTTATAGCCACCATCAATTTTCCAGAAGGATAAGTTATTCAATCAACAACTTTCACATCATCCACTGAAGTCATAACAGCTTACCTTACCTCCATAATAGTACGCAGTAGACGGATGTCCATTTGGAGTGAAGCTTGCATTCAGGTTAAATGGCTTGGACACCCCCCTAGCTGGACCGTGTCCGTGTCCATTCTGTATAGAAGCAGACTATAAAAATTTTGTTATCACAACACAACCAAAGTTTCAAATGCATCAATTCTATAGCAAAAATACAAACCTTCTTTGCAGGCTCAGCAACTACGGCGGTCTTGGGCTCAGAGTCCAAGGATAAATTCTGCAGTAAATCTGCAGCTTCTGCATTAAAATGGTAAATAAAACTCATCATTGAAAGAACAGTTTCAACAGCAAACAAAAAAAAACTCACAATAAAAAGCAAAAATGAAATAATTTTTTTTTCAAAAAAAAAAATTTGAGCAACACAACAAACACTATCACACCAGTAAAAACACTCTTAAACCCTTCAGAACAGTTTCATATAAATGACCTTTCTATTAATCTAAACATTAAATTCAAACTATTCACCACTACCTAGGGCATCACTCTCAAATTTCACAAAAATTAAACAAAAACAATAAAATATTTTTTACTTCCATAATCTCAAGAACATCAATCTTTATCCAAAATTGTACACATGCAAAACCTACTTTTGAGCCAATTCACCACACACCAAAGAGATAGAGAGGAATGATTGTTCATCACGAACACACCTCTAATCACAAGCACAAACACTTCAAAAGCAACAACCCAATAAAGAAAGACAGAAGGCATGCACAAAAACAATATAATTGAATTAGAAAGAGTTTTGCAAGAACAGAGAAAGAGAATGAAAGAATATACTTGTGGTATCGGAGGAAGGAGAGAGGTCTTCCATGATCCAATTGAAGGTGAAGATTCAAGAGGAAAGGAAGAAGAAGAAGTGAATATATATGTAACGGAAAAGAGAAGCTTGGAGAAGGGGTCGCCGCTGCTGGCACCGCTTTTGGTTTGGGGTTTTAGTTTCACAATAAGCAAAGGAACTAGGGTATATATAAGCCTGTTGCTGCGTCACTTCTCAAAATCCTAATTCCACCCCCCTTTCATTAATTCCCATCATCTCTAATATCAATTTATTTATGTTTAAAACATTGTTTTTTTTTCGTATGAAGAATTTACTACTTTTACGTTCTTTTTATTTTGATATTATTTTTTTTATTATAATATTTATATGTTTTTCATCATCATATATATTTTTAAATATAAGTAATGCAAGGTATTCATAGAGGTCAAATATAAAATAAAAATAATAAAACCAAACAAAATAATTATTATATCAAATGTACAATTTTTAATTTTTTTAGGGCCCAATTACCTATTTAAGCCTCTTACTTAATAATTCAAAATAATTCATATTGTTTTTTTTCACAAATATATCTTTATATATACTAGCGGAAACACAGGCACTGTATCCGTATTTTTTATTTTTTTAGTATTTTTTTTATTTTTTAAAAACAATTTCTCTTAATAACATTAAAATGAGAAGTTAAAGAATAGTGGAGAGAGAAAGTGGGAACTAAGTACCTATATAGGAGAGAGAAAGTGGAAAGTAGGATGTGTGGGTTATGTGTAGTGGAGAATCATAAAATTTGTTTCTTAAATCAATTTTAATAAAAAAAATATCAGTTTAAATCAGAAAAGTCGTATCAAATCTCCCTCTCCTGCTAAGGTGGTCCACAATCAATCTCTCACTCTCCCCATTCTCTCCACTCTCTAGTTAAATAATAACAAATAAAATAAATTTTAAAATTAAAAAATTATTTTATTAATTTTTGAAATTATAAAATATCCAAATAACCAAAATAAATTAATACAATAAATTATTAAGTAAGGATAAAATGGGAAAAAAAAATTAAGAGCAGTTAAGAGGGGAATAAGAAATGACACAATGACCATAATACAATAATAAAATTAAATTTAATATAAGGATAAAATAGGAAAAAAAATTAAGAGCAGTTAAGAGGAGAATCCCCTTTATATATAATAAATATATATATATATATATAATATATATTATGGTTTCAATCTATTTAAAATTTGCAATATTTGATTTTACTTTTTAATTTTGAATTTTAATATTTTTATTTTTATTTTCAAAGTGATTTCCATATGGATGAGAAGAAGGAAAGTTATCTAGATAATGATAGCACTAATGAATGAAGAGTGTTGTATTTCAAAATTAAAGAAATTAAAAATAGAGAAATATCTTTAAAGAAATAGGACTCAAGTTTACCTTTTTTTTCAAAACTAAAACATATTTTTATCTTTGTATAGAATATTATTTAAAATGATAATTTTTTTAATTAATATTATTTCAGAGCTTTCAATTTCTTAGTTACTAAGTTATTTCAAATAGTTCTAACTTATATGATTTTTTTTTCATTAATATCCTTTATATTTTAATATATTTTCTTATTATTATTATTTTTTATCCATTATTATTTATTCCTAATTTTACAAAAAAAAAATATTATTATAATATTTTTAATATTTTAAATTATTTTTGAATTTTTTATATAATTTAAATTAAAAAATTAAACGTATGTAATATTTCATTACACAATGCTATATATAAAAAAAATACATGATGAAGACTGTTAAAAAAGACAATAATAAGTAGTAGAGATTGAGAAATAAAAAAGTTTAAATTATAAAATTGAAAGTTGAATTCAAAATAATTTCGTGTCATTTTATAATTTTCAAGTTTATTAGTTATTTCAACAAAACATTTCTAATATGATAGAATTCTAAACTTTAAATTAGAAGTTTCTCAATCATTATCAGATATGAACTAATTTACCAATGTTAATTTATAAACTGCATACTAATCTCACAAAACACATTATTAATGCAATATACCCAACTTATACGTTAATTTATATAACTTTTGAAAATTGAAATTTAATCTCTGACTAAATAAATTTAATGTTCTTAATATATTTTTTTTTTATTAAGTATTTAATAATTTTTAAAAATTTTAAATTTTAATATAAGTTTTTAAAATATTTATTAAAAAAATCATTAAATAAAAACTATTTTTAAAGAAAAAAATAATAATTATTAAGAATTAGATATTATTTTAAAATTAAAAATTATTAATATCTAAAGTATTTTTTATTATAAATAAAAAATTTAAATTAATTTTAAAATTGATATTTAATTAACTATTAACTAATTTAGATTCTAAATATAATAATTAAAATTTAATAGATAATTAAGTATTAATTAAATATCAATTTATAAATTAATTTAAACATTTAAAAATTAATTTAAATATCAATAATTTTTTAGTTTATAAAATAATAATAATTTAATCAATATATAGCTAATTTTATTTTTTGAATAATTAGTTATTTAATAATTTTTTGTAATGATATTATTTATATTTTAATTTTATTATTATTTTGACTTTGAAGTATTATTTAAAAAAAAATCAGTTTTTTTAATCTTTCAACTTTCTTAATATAAAAATAACTTATATTGTTTTTATAATGTGATAATATATCTTTTACAAAATAATATAAGAGAATTAATGTATATTATTATTTTTCAACACATGTGGACAGTAGAATTAACCTATAATACAAGATACATAAATAAAATTATTTAATTTGTTATACACTCAATTTAAAAAAAAAAAATTGATACTCAAAACAAAATAAAACAAAAGTTATATATTTGATACCTAAATTGTATTTAACTTATTGAACACATAATTTAAGAAAAATTGGATATTCAAAACAGAAGAAATCTAACACTTATTTAATTCTAACTAATTTGCATGAAGATATAATATGAAGTTAATATATTTCAAGTAGGTCCTTCTTTTGTGTGGTAGGATGGAGCAAGTTGTTGCAAACAATTCATCTTGATTGAGTGGTTTTCATAATTAGTTATACAAGAAAAAGATAAATACTAAATTCTTTATAAATTAAAATCAATTTATAAGTATAATTACTACGTCTCTATTGGTAGAACATTTTGATTTCATTAAGTCTATTAAAAAAAATTGTCATACTTATGATTGAAGGGACATTTGGTTTTAAAAAAGAATTGTCATACTTATGAGATGATTGAAGGGACATTTGGTTTTATAAAGGTTGAACTCTATTGGTGGAACATTTTGATTTCATTAAGTCTATTAAAAAAAATCGTCATAATTATGAGTAAAGGGACATTTGGTTTTAGAAGGGGTTGAATGAAGTTCAAATTAATTCATAAAAATAAAGCAAACATAATGTGATTATTTTTTAATTATCCAAACCTTCTATTTTAAGATTTACACTATGAATGCATTTTCAAATAGTTTTTAAGTTAACATAAAATTTGAAATTTGAATTATAATCCGATTTTAACATGGATATATTTTCACAAAATATATTTCGAAAAAACGCTTTGGTATGAAAAATATGTGTGCTCTATTTTTCAAAACCTTTCTAGCAATATACTATTCATTTGAAAACTTTTCAATACAATTTTAAACTTAATCTTTGAATGCAAAACTGTGTTTGAAATAGTTTATGATCAATATAGAAATTGTATTTCATTCACAAAACATTAAAGCACACAATATTTTAGATTTTTAGATTTTTAGTGTGCTCTATTTTACGTTTTCAAATACAAAAAAATTCCAAAATCATTCGATCATTAATATTTTTGAAAACTTTGTTTTATAGGAATTAAGAATGTCAAATAATATTCGAAGACATTAACATTGTGATAGAAAATGTTATATGAGTGTAAAAGTTAAGTATATATACTCCTTGATATAATAGACTGTCTAATAAATAGAAGACGAGGTAATCGTCTATCACATGTAGGCTTTAGCGACTGTCTAGTGTGTCCATAAGCATTTTCTTGATAAGATTTATTTGTGCTTTTGGATTCATATGCTTTGATATGTCATTTGGAATCATCCAGCGAGATCATCTGGCACATTCCAACATTGTGAGATCGTCTAACGAAATTATTCACAGTTGGATTGTTTAACACGTCTTTGTGTTTACTCTAGTGAGATTGTTTAGTGAGTTTCACTCATCTCTCTTGTTGATATTGTCTAAATTGATATCTATTCTAACAAGGTACTACCAGCTATCAAGCGTAAAGAAAAGAAGAGAATTTAATGCTCCATGACATGCATTTAATGCTTCTCAACATAAGAGTTCATCATATGATAGCGAAAAAAGAAAGAAGACAACAAAAATACTTCAAAGTTACTCAACAACCAGAAAAGGGAATGCAATGATTGTGTGTGAAGTCAAAGAGGGTGTGTGTTCTTAAGTGGTCAAGATCACCTATTTGAGGTTGTGGTGTATTGTAATTTGTTGTTGATTACCTAGTGAATACCCAATGGTTTTCTGGACACTGGATGTAGCTCTGGTAAAGAGTGAACTAGTATAATTATTTGTGTGATTTTCTCTCTCTCACTCATTTGAAATATGTTTGAATTGTGATTTTATCTCTGCTGTAAAGAGTGAACTAGTATAATTATTTGTGTGATTTTCTCTCTCTCACTCATTTGAAATATGTTTGAATTGTGATTTTATCTCTGCTGCCATAAACAATCGGTTAAAACGTATTTTCAACCGGTTGTTTTTCTGATAACAGTTTTAATCAATTTGTTTTCTTGGTTGATCTGATTCTTTGATCTGTAAATCATTATCAATCTTCATTTTTAGCCAGTATTTGGGAAAAACTTCCATTAAACAATTCCCCCCCTCTTGTTTAGGCCATTAATTCTTACAATTGGCATCAAGAGCTAGGTTCTCGAAATTTTTTCAAGTTTTGTTTTTCAAATCTGTTTTAATGGCTGACAAGTTACCTTTTGGGGAGGGAGCTTCCATCAATAGACCACCTTTATTCTCTGGTGAGAGCTATCAGCTATGGTGTATAAGAATGAAAATTTTTGTTGATTCTATCGATAGACAAATCTGGGATGTCATCACAAATAGTTCTTTCATACCTTTGCTTGAAACTAATATTGTTTTCTCTGAAAGTGAAAAAAATCATCTTGATTGTGTTGCTAAAAATATCATTGTTTCTGCTCTTGATTCTAATGAATTTCTTAGAGTTACAAAGTGTGTTTCAACTAAAGACATGTGGGATACTCTTCAAAGAATTCATAAAGATTCAAGAAATGCTTGGTTGGACAGTGACAAGTTCTCTTCTGGATCATCCTCTGCAGTTTCCAAAATAAACGTATGTCTGATGGCAAAAGAAGATTTTGCATCAAACAGTGTAAGTACATCCTCCTCTACCAAATGTGATTGTTATTATCAACTTCTTGAGGCTTTTAAAGAGACTGATGAAGAACCTCATAGATTAACCTTTTCAAACAATCGGTTGAAAAGTAAAAACAATTGGTTGAAAAATAGAGTCAAGGTCTTGAAAGAAGATTTGAACCACTCAAAAACTGATTTTAAAAACTTAGAAATGATTTGTCAAAATTCTTCTTGCAAGTGTGAATCTAGTTCTTGCAAAAACTGTGAATCTCTTCAAAAGAAGGTTTTTTATCTTGTGAAAACTGTGGGTAGAATTTCAAAAGGAAAATCCAACTTTGAGAATGTCTTAGCATCTCAAAATTGTGCTTTTGGAAAATCTGGTATGGGTTTTAACCCACAAAGCAAGAACAGTGGCATTTCAAAACCTATTTCAACCATTACAGAAAATCAACTGATTGAGTAGTCGAAACAACCTGTTGTTTCTTGTTTCTACTGTATAAGAAAGGGTCATTCTGTCAGGTTTTGCAAAATTCGCAAATTTTTTGTTCGTAAAGGTATCCTAAAGTGGGTTCCCAAGAATCCTAAGGTTCCTAACAATCAAATTAACATTCATGGACCCAAATTTATTAGGGGACCAGATCATGCCACCTGATTTTAATTTTTGCATAATTTATTGATGAAAAATCAGCAGTAATGGTACTTGGACAATGGTTGCTCCAAGCACATGACTAGAGATGTATCAAAATTTGTCAACATCATTCTTAAGCAGGAAGGCCATGTGACCTATGGGGATAATAACAAAGGAAAGATCCTTGAAAAAGGTACGATTGGTAATAAAAATAGTTTTCTGATTCATGATGTCTTCTATGTGGAAGGTCTCAAGCTCAAGCCCAACCTTCTCAGCATAAGTCAGCTTTGTGATAGAGGATATCAAGTCACATTCAAAACTAACTTCTGTGAGATTCGTCTACCAAATTCAAAGGAAGTGTTGTTGGTTGGTAAGAGAATTAATAATGTTTATTTACTTGATATTTCAAATTCCACATCTATTGGTTGTCTTTTGACCAAGTATGAAGAATCATGGCTTTGGCATAGAAGAATTGCACACATTCATATGCATCACCTGGACAAATTAATTTCAAATGATCTTGTAATTGGCTTACCCAAACTCAAGTTTGAGAAGAATCATGTGTGTGAAGCTTGTCAAAAGGGGAAACAAACAAAACGGTCTTTTAAACTGAAAAACATTGTTTCCACCTCAAAACCCCTTGAGCTGCTACATATGGATCTGTTTTGTCCTTCAAGAACTATGAGCCTTGGACGGAATTATTATGCTATTGTTGTGGTTGATGACTTTTCCAAGTTTACATGGACAATGTTTTTGCATTCAAAAAGTGAGGCCTACTCTGCATTTAAGAAGCTAGCCAAGAGGCTATAAAACTCCTGCTACAGCAGCATTGGTGCCATTAGGAGTGATCATGGTGGAGAACTCCAAAATGAGAAATTCAGCACCTTCTGTGATAAGTTGGGCATCTCTCACAATTTCTCTTCACCAAGGACACCTCAGCAGAATGGTGTGGTGGAAAGGAAAAACAAATCACTTGAAGAGCTGGCAAGAATAATCTTAAATGAATCCTCCTTACCAAAGTACTTTTGGGCAGATGCAGTAAGTACAACATGTTATGTAATGAACTGTGTTCTTATCAGGCCCATTCTGAAAAAGACTCCATATGAACTGCTCAATGGAAGCAAGCCTCACATAGGACATCTAAAGGTATTTGGGTATAAATGCTACATTCTGAAAAATGGTAAAGACAATCTTGGTAAGTTTGATGAAAAAGCCGATAATGGTATTTTTCTTGGTTACTCCTTATCTAGTCATGCCTATAGAGTTTATAATAAGAGACTTATGATTGTAGAGGAATTTGTACATATTGTTTTTTATGAACTAACAATGTAGAACAAGGTTCAGTGAAGTTTAGTGCAGAAAAAGATCAACAAAATATCTTTTTGAAGAATATGGAAAATTGTCCAGAAAATCAACCGATTGATTCTGCGAAACAACCGATTGATTCTGCGAAACAACCGATTGAAAATCTGCAACAATGTGAACTTCCTAAAGAGTGGAGGATTCCCGGAGATCTCTCAGTAGAAAACATCAATCGGCAAATTAATAAAGGTGTATCTACAAGAAGGACAATATCAAACTTCTGCAACCATATGGCTTTTGTCTCCAAAGTTGAACCCAAGTCAATCAATGAAGCACTTAAGGATGAACATTAGATAGCTGCTATGCATGAGGAACTTAATCAATTCGTAAGGAATGATGTGTGGCTTCTGGTTCCTAGGACAGATCAAATGAATGTTATAGGAACAAAGTGGGTATTCAGAAACAAGTCAGATGATACAGGGGTTATCACAAGAAACAAGGCAAGACTTGTTGCAAAAGGGTACAATCAAGAAGAAGGAATAGAGTATTACGAAACTTTCGCACCAATGGCAAGATTAGAGGCTGTGAGATTATTGTTGGCCTTTGCCTGCATGACTGGTTTCAAGTTGTTCCAAATGGACGTGAAGAGTGTTTTCCTAAATGGGATTGTAAATGAGGAAATCTTTGTATCACAACCACCCGGGTTTGAAGACCATCTATATCCCAATCATGTATACAAATTGAAAAAAGCTTTGTATGGTCTCAAGCAAGGGCCTAGATAGTGGTATGAAAGGTTAAGTAACTTTCTTCTATCTCACAACTATGAAAGAAGGAAGATTGACAAAACCCTTTTTATTAAAAAGTCAAATTTTGTTGTCATCTTAGTCCAAATATATGTTGATGATATTATTTTTGGATCAACTAATGATAGACTGTGTGAAGAATTTGTGACAGCAATGCAGGGGGAGATTGAGATGTCGATGATGGGGGAACTCTCCTTCTTTCTTGGATTGCAGGTCAAGCAATCCAAAAAGGGCATCTTCTTAAATCAATCAAAGTATTGCAAGGAGATACTCATGTTGAATCAAGTGTGATCAAAGCTTTGAAGAATCCAAATCCTAGCGTTTGATGGAAGGCTGAAGTTGCTGCTATGTTTTAGAGTAGGATCTAGGGTAGTTTATCTTTGAAATCCACTTTTTGTTGAATCTAAAGCTTAAGTGCTTTCAAATCTTTTAAGTTTAAAGTGTTTTTCAAACTAAGTAAAAAACAACTTGTTGTTTTGTCGAAACAACCGATTGTTTTATACTTAGGTGTTTTTGAAAAGTTTGAAAACTGTTTTGATTGGTTGACTTGTTATCAAACCAAAACAACCGATTGATTCACTCTTTCAATCAATTGTTTGTTTAAAAATTCTAACAGAATCAGATTTGTTAGTTAAGTGAGCTTTAAATGATTTTATAACTGAATACGCTCCTGCTTTAAATGCTTTGACCATTCTTTGAATGCTATAAATAGTTTGTTTAAGTTTTATAACAAATAACAAGAAAGAAAAACAGATTTGAGTTTTTCACAAAGAGCTTTCAAAGATTTGAGTTTTCACTTTTGAGCTTTGGTTTTTCAAGAGAGAAGTGGAATAGGATTACATCTGTATTGATTTCAGTTCATTCTGTAACAAGTGTTATTCGTTCTGAATACTTTGTACATTCTGGTGTTGTAAAGCCAAGAAGGGTTGTGTGTTCTTGAGGTTGTCAAGATCAACGTTCTTGGTGTGTGTGCTGAGCCAAAGGAAGTGTATTTCTTGAGGGGATCAAGGTCACTTCTTTGGTGGTGTGTGTATGTAATCTGATTTTGATTACTTAGTGGATTCCCTAGTGGTTTCTGGGAAACTGGATGTAGCTCTTGGTTTAAGAGTGAACCAGTATAAACTGTTTGTGCATCTTTTTCTTCCTTAAACTCTTTAAATTTAGTTGTTATTTTTACTAGTATAAACAACTGATTGTTTCTACGAAACAACCGATTGTTTTTCTGGTGCTTTACTGTTTTGAGCTTTGTTTCTTGGCTAACTGAATTCCTAATTTGGTTTCTTGCAAAGAATTTCATTATAGATTAAAAAGTTTGCGAAAACCCCCTTTAAACAATTCACTCCCCTCTCGTTTAAGGCCATACATTCTAACAACTCAAACGATTTGAAATGGAGAACTACAAAGAAGCCTCAACACCAATGCCTGCCAACTGCTATACGGATGCTAATGTAGCTGGAGTTGTTGAGGATCATGTTAGAATATATGGCCTTAACCAAGAAGGGGGTGAATTGTTTATGAAAGATTTTTCGCAAACTTTGAAGGTATAATGAAAGCCAATGAAGAATCACAGAGAATGAAACTATGGAAAGCAATGCACAAAGTTGTTTTAGTTGATTTCCAGAAAATCAACCGGTTGTTTTTGCGATTCAACCGATTGTTTTTATCAGCAGTTAATAAAAACAACTTAAAACAAATATATGTGAGATCAGGGAAAGAGAGAATCACACAAACAAATTTATATTGGTTCACTCTTACACCAAGAGCTACATCCAGTCCCTATAAACCATTGGGTATCTACTATGCAATCAAAATCCAAATTACAAACACATCACCTAAGAAGTGACCTTGAACACCTCAAGTCACACACTTCCTTTGGCACACAGACACCACAGAAATCAGAACACCCTCTGATTCTGCACTTACACACCAGTATTCATAAATACAAGAGATACATAAAGGATTACACCTGATGAAGATCAAATCAAAAGATTACAACAATCCTATTCCACTTCTTTGAGAAAACCCAAAAGCTTGAATGCAAATCTTGAAAACTCAAATTTGTTTTCACACTTTCACA
>Ga0123342_1005728_pt1 | contig 17775 bp, 14 predicted proteins | sample Turbeawhitnodule_FD_89960 | JGI IMG/M metagenome (GOLD analysis project Ga0123342, IMG submission 89960) | Root nodule microbial communities of legume samples collected from Mexico - Turtle bean Mexico white nodule | ecosystem: Host-associated > Plants > Roots > Nodule | place: Mexico: Nepantla...
TGGGAGATTGTTGGGTATGAAGTCAAGACCAATTGGGTTGGGCTGACAAGACACCATGTACATAGTTGAAGCGCAGGTGAACATTGTTCCGTGACTTCAAGTGGGAGATTGTTGGGTATGAAGGCAGGACCAATTGGGTTGGGCTAAGTAGACACCATGTTTTAGTGAGTGGACTTAATCATTGTGTCCCTTTATTATCTCTATTTATCTCTATTTAAAGAGATCTTTGTATGGGGTGCAACAGGATAAAATGAAAACCTAATAGTTGCCCGTGTGGATGTAGGTTGCAGTTGGCGACCGAACCACGTTAAATCATGTGTTGTTTATTTTCTGCAGTTGATTTGTGATTGTGTGTGTTGCTTCCGTGTACATTTTTCCCATCAATGTATTGGTGGACTTCCCTAGTGAAGATAATAGAATACAAATGAGCCTTAAGTTAGATATTGGAATAAACTCAAATCTTCCTTAAAGAAAATAATATGCCCTCTTACTATGACGGATTTAATGGACAAGCTCCAAAAACTCCAACAAAAGAATATAGGTACAAATGAGTACATGCAACAAATAGAGTTATTGATGATGATGGTCCAAATTAGGGAAGAGCAACACATAACCATTGCGAGATTCCAAAGTGGCCTTAACCTAAAAATATGGATAATGTTGAACTCTTACCTTATAATAATTTTAATGACTTAGTTCAACTGTGTGAGGGTAGAACAAAAAATCAAGATAAGGTCTACCCATAGAAAGAAAGATACTACCCCTTTAAACCTAATAAGAACTTTAAGAGGGAGGGAGACCTCTCCATTTCCATATTTAGGCATGACGAATCATAAGAAATGGATAAGGATAAAGAAAAAGGAAAGATAAAGAGAAAAATGAAGTGAAAAAGAATGAGAAAAAAAAAAGAGTTTATTAACCAAGATGAGGCTCATTCTTCACTTATTGAAGAAGTTTCAAATTCTGAGAAGGAAGTTATTCCTCAAGAATAAGACTTATTATTGGTGAGAATACTTCTTGAAAGTTAATCTTCTGAGTTAGAATTGTGAAAAAAAAGGAAATAACACAAGAATAGAGTATTGAATTGTGTTTTGAAAATTTCGCAAGTTTTCACTGATATCGTCTGTTTAGGTGTTGTCATTTAAGTATAAAATATTTGGGAAATATCTGTAAGATTAAATTTTAATTTTTCCTTCCTTTAGTTAAAAATTTGAATAATATGGAATGAAAAATATTAAGGAGAGAAAAGATACTTAGTATTTTTATACTGGTTTTTCTGATCTCACGAATTATGTCCAGTTCTTGACCAACCAGTCAAGTTCTACTAAGAAGTCTATTGTTGTGAAGTACAAACGATTACTCTTTGATCAAGCCACTCCTGACCTACACTGAGTATTCTTGACACTAGTCACTACTAGCTCAATATTGAGTATTCTTGACTAGCCACTCCAGTCTCAACACTAAGTATTCTTGACACTAGCTACTCCTTGATCAACATAGTTAGAAGGTTTGAGTGATCAACATATCACTAGGTTTTTCTCACTAGAGAGGATAATGTTTTTCAACTTATACAAGGTTTGTTCTCTCTAAACTAGTAGGCAAGAGTAAACATGAACAATTATCTTAAAAAGTGTTATGACATACACAAAAATTCAGCAAAGTTTCAGTACTTCAAAAGTATGGCTCACTTTCTTGTCTTTATTACTTTATAGCATGTCTTCTTATAGGATTTAGAAAAATAGTTGTTTCATTTCCTTTTCTAAATGTTGAGTAGCTTTGAACTTTCTTCATTTTCTTCTTTTTTTCTTCTATTAACATCTTATGAGCTCTTATGTTGAGAAGCATCAAATGCATGACATGGAGCATTAAATTCTCTTTTCTTCTTTACACAATCTTTCTGATAGTTGGTAGTACTTATCTTCTTCGGTAGCAGATCCTTTTACACCAAATATTGGTTAAAAGTGCACACCATGTAGGATAGACAATTGAGTCAGAGTTGAAATTACTCATGCAGAGAAGTTGGTGGTCATTTCAAATTTAGCTCAATCCCAAGGTATTTTTGAACGTTGTTGCTTGGAGCGAATCTTCCTGGTACAGATGTAGAAGACATTATCTATTTCTTCAAACTTAACCTTTGGAACAATCTTCATTCATATCAACTTGAATTCTTGGTTTGTACAAATTGTTTGAGTAATCTTCAATTAACTTATCAGATGAAGTGGATGACTCTATCATTTGTCAAACAAAGCATATGTATTTTTTATCTAATCAACGTCTTTTAGACGCATCTGCTTCATTTATTCCAAGCATCCGACTTGTTTTGTTTAAGCATATAATCAAAATATTTAGGTTGTTTTATTTTTGCTATAACAAGAAAAGATACAAAGTTGGTCGTCTTGTTTTCATGATGTTATCAACACATTTCCTTTCCTTGACAAATCCATTTAAATGTTGTTCTTAAAAGGCATTCAAAATCAACATACCCCCAATTGTAATTTGAACATGGTTAAGTCCTTTTAGGAACAAGAATCCATGTAATCACAAAAGCAAGAAGGCATTCATCCTTCTTCATACCTCTTGTCTTGAAGCAAAAGATGTTGGTGATGGTTTCAATATTTAAATGTACTCTAAACAGATAGGCAATAATCATTTGTTTAGGTTTTCATTTTTAGAAATTGTCTTTCCATCTCCTTTTATCTCTTTTTCTCTCATTTTTGAAAGTGTCTCTTCCTATTCTTCTCTCATTTATGCTTTTTGTTAATCATCCATGGAGAACTAAATTTTTAGGATCATTTCACATAATCAAGATTAAGAAATCTAAATTGAGTTTTGCATCGATTGTTTAACGCTTTGAGATTTTTTGTTCTTCTCTCTAGTTTTGGATTTTCACTTTGTGATTGTAACTTTCATTCTAATTTTAGAAATCAAATTATGAATCAATTGAATGTTGATTACATAATTAGATACAAATTAGATTGAATGATATTTTTTATTTGATTCATATTACTAATTTACTTGATTAATTGAATTGGTTAGTTGTTCAAACTTGGATATGAATGTTTAGAGAACTATGATAAGAGAAATTCTTTGGTTCTTGAATTTGTGGATTAACCTTTTATCTTCTACCATTTTTTTCTTTACCAATTTGTTTCCTTTTATTGGTTGCATTTTTAATTTGTTTTGACTAATGTTTTGCTTCAAAACTCCCCAAATTAATTTGTACATGATAATTCTTAAAAATTAAATGCAATCAGTATGTGTCCTCTGAGAATCAACCTAGGTTGTGTTATATATTGAAAATTTTAGAGAAAATCTAGAATATTTGATTTTAGAAATGACATTGAAAATTAATGTGATTATTGAGTTTTCTTGTGATACTCATAAGGTTAAATCATAGTTATGTTATTTAGGATATGTTGTTGAGTTTGTTTCACATGATAATTCATTGATCAAGCTTTTGTATCCAAAATTTCTTATGAAAATGGGTATGAATTGTTTGCTTAGTTGATATAGAATCGAGTCTATCTTTGTTGTTTTGAGTCTCTGTTCTCTTTTCTTCTAAGTATTTAGAGTTTTAAAATAGTTAAAGTCTCTTTCTTCTGGAAGTATATTGTTTAAACATTGGATAGAATGTCAAGGGATATAACTTGTGGCTCAAGTATTATTTTTAACGCATGAGTATGGTAGAGGCAAAGTACATGTATTTTAGAAGTGCATGATGTGTGTCTTGGATGCTCAAGACCTAGCTAAAGGCTAAAGCGTCTAATGGCGATGGAGGTGAATCAAGAACTTGTGTGTATTTACATCACTCCATGTATAAGAAATATATACAAGTGTATAGATACTTTCTCTCCAAATGTAATTCACTAATAATGGGATTCTATCATTAATTGTGTACAATTGTGTATAATTGCATATAATTGCGTATAATGATTGCATATAATTTGATAATTATTATTTCCTTAATATGCAGTAATAAATTTTTTTTAAGTGGGTGACCAAATAAAGATTGGTATTCAATATGTCTTTCATATCATTCAAAAAAAAAATTGTTTATAAATATATTTAGTATTAAGTAAATTATAACAATCATTGAGTAAATTTATATTACTTTAAGTTTAGAATATAATTTACTTTTGAAGTTTAGAATATAATTTATTTTGAAGTAGTCTTCGTAAATCTACATATAACCATCATTCATACTTTCTTGAGTTTTAAAAACCACAAAAAGAAAGAAACTAATGTAATGTATTCATGCACATTAATAATATAAATCTTAATAAAAGATTGAAAAAATATATATATATTTTGTTTTGTCTTACATTAATATCTTAATAAAAGATTGAATATATATATATATATATATATATATATATATATATATATATTGTTTTGAGTTACATGAAGGTTATCATGAAAATAATAACTTGATAAAAACTTTTGTTAAAATTTGAGAAACACCTCTTAACAATGCAACGAATGAACATGACTAAAAACATGTCATTGAAGATAAATTTTAGTATTAAGTATAGTTTGTTTCCTATACTATAAAAATTTAAATTATTTATAAAAATAAATTACCATATATATATATATATATATATATATATATATTCCATGAGGAATTGTTAAAGAATAATTTATTTTTATGGATTATATTGTTTACTTTCTATTCAAATAAAATTCTACATTCTTTTCCTTTTTTTTTCTTTCTTCCTAATATAACTAAACATATCTGATATTTCAGATATTATTTTCTTAAAAAAAATCATATATATTTAATATTCACATCACTATCGCACATCTAAAACTAAGTTAAAAACATTGTCGTGTACAAATATTAATAATATCTTTTAAAAATGTTTTATTTTATTTTTGATACATTAACTAAAAAAGTTTTATGAGGAAATCTATCATCAACGTAGTCTTATGGTGACCTCATATATTCAAAAAAAATAAGAAAATAAAATAATATTTAAACTAAATAGTGATTGATTGTTACTTTTCTTTAAAAAAAACAAAATAAAGCAGAATACGACACTATTGTTTTCACAGATATTTTTTAGTTAATAAGTATTAATTTTTTTTCAAGTTTTATAATATGAATCTATAATTATTAGTTAATAACAGAAAATTCTCTTATTATGTGCAAAACACCTTATAAAAGTTTTGTATTTTTTTCTTTATTTTAATATTGAAGTAATCTTGGTTGCTTGAAGACCGTATTGAAGCAATCTTGGATGGCTTCTCTCATGATTACAACTCTTTCATTACCTCCATTATATCAATGTTGGATCCATATATTTTGAAGATATTGAAACTCTTCTTATAATTCAATAGGAACGTTTTGAAAAGACACGTATTTCTACTAAGAATCGTATTCAAGCTCATAACATTTTCGTCTCATCCTTCTCACGTTTTTATTGTTTCAACAAACTAGGTCGTGGACAATCTCGTTCATCCGTTTCCAAACCATCACAACGATTTTCCAACCAACAATATCATTCAAAGAATGCTTTGTAGTCACCTTCCAATTTTCACAAAACTCTGTGCTAGATATACAAGAAACTTGGATTTTATGCCGAAAATTGTTGGCATAAGTATGACAGGTCATCTCAATTTGTGATAAGTGGTACTACCTCTAAATTTTCTCCTTCAATTTTTGATAATGGTGAATCCTCGGTGCACCACCACTCGTCCCAAACAGCCTTTGCTATTATGACAGTGGCGCAACTCATAATCTCACATGATGAATCAACTTTCACCAACAAAATCCCATACACAGGTTCTGATTCTGTAACCATGGATAATGGTCTTGGCTTGCCTATTAAACATATCGGCTCAATTACTTACACTGGTTCTTCTTCTTCATTTTTTTTTCTCTAAATCAACTATTACATTTTCCTCATATTACAAAAAATCTTTTAAGTGTTTCTTAATTTGCTCACGATAACAATGTCTTTATTGAATTTTATTCTGACCTTTGCTATGTCAAAAAGAAGGAAACAAAGGAAATATTACTTCGAGGAAGACTTAAAAATGGTCTAATGTGTTTGATGAATTTGTTCCTATTTATTAATTTTTTGTTAACTCTTCCTTCTGTTAAATCTTTGTCATATACTTTTAAATTATGGCGTCATTGTTTCGACATACAAATGCTAATATCATTCATAGAATATTGAAACATTGTAATGTTGCTCACAATATCAATCAAAAAATTTGTGACTCTTGCGTGCTTGGCAAAATGCATCAACTCCCATTTTCTGACCCTACTATTGTGACTACTGCACCTCTTCAACTTGTATTTCTTGATATTTGGGGTCCAACACCTATGTCTGTTTCTAATAGTTCCTTCTACTACATATTGGTTATAGACCTACACATAAAGACAACCTATGTTTCTCACCAACTGGTAAACTTTATATCAGTCATCATGTTTTATTTGATAAAAATGTTTTTTCCTTTATATCACATTTTTCTACTATATCTTGATATGATCTATACCCATCCATCAACTTTACCTTTAATACCATCTTCTACTGCTACTCTTTCTTCTGATATCACTAATGATACCAATCATCCTCTGTTTATATCTCTATCTCTAACCCCTTTTGCAGATATGTCGTCTCAAGGTCTCATTAAAAACAACCATCTAATGGTTACTCGTGGGAAGTCTAGCATATTCAAACCTAAACCTACATTACATTTGTCATATCTTTTTTTGTTCCCAAAACAGTTAAAAATGCTCTTCAACAACCTCACTGTTATTTTGCCATGCATGAAGAATACAAAGCTCTATGTGCAAATCAAACATGGTCCTTGACTACTTTACCTCCTGGCATTCAACCTATTGGCTACAAGTGGGTTTTTAAAAATAAATACAATCCTGGTGGAACCTTACACAGACATAAAGTGAGGTTGGTTGTCAAAGGTTTTCATCAACTTGAAGGTTTGGATTATTCTGAAACATTTAGTCTTTGTAGTCAAACAAACTACAATACACATTATTCTAACTCTAACTTTATCATATAATTGGCATATTAATCAAAAAGACATTAATGATGCTTTTCTTTATATTGATTTGCAAGAAAATGTCTTCATGCTTCAACCCCCTAGTTTTGAATATGCAAACTCCAATCGTGTTAGTAAGTTACACAAAGCAATTTATGGCCTCAAACAAGCCCCAAGATCATGGTTTCAGAAGTTGAGTACTGTCCTTTCTTCTTTTGAATTTTCATCTACTAAATCTGATTCTTCGTTATTCATTAAGTGTCAAAATTATGTTACTTTGTTTGTCCTCATTTATGTGGATGATATAATCATCACAGGAAGTTCCTATGCGGCTATCAAGTCTCTTATACACTTATTTCAAAATCATTTTGGCCTAAAAGACCTTGGCAAGCTTAATTACTTCCTTGGTGTAGAAACCTCGTGGACAGCTGATGGTTCTCTTCATCTTTCACAAAATAAATATATCAAAGATCTTTTACATAAATCAAGCATGACTTTGTCAAAATCTCAGCCTACACCCATGGTTTCTTCTACTCGCCTATCTCAGGATGGCACTACAACCTTTGAAAATGCTTTGCTATATCGCTTTGTCATCAGATCCCTACAGTATCTTCTTATCACACGTCCCAAACTCTACAGTGTCAATAAAGTCTGCCAATTTATGCATCATCCACAACAACATCATTTTGAAAGTTGTAAAGCAAATTCTTCGCTACCTCTAGGCTCTCAGACTCATAATCTTCTCCTTCGCTAGTCTTCCCAACTTAATATTCAAGCCTATGTCGATGTTGATTGGGGTTCATTTCCGGATCATAAAAAATCCACCAGTGGGCATACAGTTTTTCTTGGAAACAATCCTACAGCTTGGGCATCCAACAAACAAAAGGTAGTCTCACGGATAACAATCGAAGTTGAATACTGTAGTATCACAACAACTCTAGCAGAAATCAAGCAGACAAACAATCTGCTTTATGAGTTATGTATTCAAATTATACCTCCATCCATATATATTGATAATCTTGGAACTGGTCTTCTTGTTGTTAATCTTGTCATGCATTCTAAGACCAAACATTTTGATTTAGATCTTCACTTTGTATGTGATTCTATTTAGCAAAAGCAACTTAACCTTACGCATATTCCTGGAACCACTCAATTTACTGATATACTTACCAAGTCTTTGACTACTTCTTTTCACTCATTCAGTATCCCAATCCCACCATTAATTTAAGAGGAATATTTATTAATAACAAAAAAACTTGTTTATTATCTACAAAACACCTTATTAAAGTCTTGTATTTCTTTTCCTTCATTTAAATAATATATTCAGTTTTCCTTCTCTTCTCTCTCATGCAACTTCCTTTTGCTTTCCGTATCTCTTCCCTCTCTGTTATTTGTTACAATAATCCTTCCAATATAATGTGAACATAGGTATATAATCTCCAAGTTAAATCATTTTTTTTATAATCATGATGGAATTATTTATCATTAAAAATTGAAGACCTTAATAATATATAAGATTTAATTTTTTTAATATATTATTTCGTATCTAAAATGGTATTATTAAGATTTAAATATGAATTACTTAATTAAAGAACACATATCTTTGTACCAACCAATATTGATAATTCATCGAGATTAATATGTATTACTTTATTTGCATAAAAAGTTAAATTTTTATCTTTTGATTTTTTGAGTTAGATATATTAGTTGGAATTTCTTGTATATCCTTTGATTTACTATGTATGTATTATGTTCATAAATAACCGATTTTATTAAAATTCATTTATTGTGTTTGATATGCCATAAAGAATTTTTTTTGTCTTCTCCTACTATTTGTGTGTGTGTGTGTATATATATATATATATATATATATATATATATTAAAATTGATTTATGTTTTTATTTATTTAAAATGTTATCTCTTTAAACTTTTTTTTCTTTTCTCTTCCCTATAACTTTCAGACTTGAATACTTTTTTTATTTATTTTCAGTTTTAAATATTAGATCAAGTTTTTAATTAGAATAAAGGTTTTAAATTAGAATAAATTTTTCTTTGCCCTAAAAATTTGATATGTTATGCATCAAGATGAAATTGTATATGAATGTGTAATTAATTGGGAAACATGAATTTGGGTTAATCAAAGTCTATAATGATATTTTTGGTTTTTAACTAATAAGTTATGACTTTTTAATTTGTATTGGTGTTATGAGGAGTTTTTTTTTATATATAGAACTAGTGAAAACAGGAAAGGAGAGTCCACTTAAATTTGTTAAATTATTTTGAGAAAATGATATTTTGAAGATTTAATTTGAAATTTCCTATTGGATTGAAATTATATAAGTGAAAAACTTAAGAAATATGCATGAGTTTTTATACATTTTTTAGATTTGAGATTAATTATTGTTTTTATGTTTAATAAGATAAAATGTATGTGATAAGTAAACAAATTTTGTATAAACCCTTAAAGTTTTATAGTTTTATTAGTTTGAACGTAACTTTTTATTGATTGATTATGTTATGTTTGGATATTATAGTTGTTGTGACAATTGGATTGAGTATTTGAATGTACAAAATAAGGTTTTATGTTGATTGAAAGATTGAATATTTGATTCAAATTAAATTTGGACTAATATATTTTGATTTGTAATGAATAAAATATATTTAGAAAAAAAAAACATGCCATAGTTTAATTTTGAAAAATAAACATGACTTTCATAGTTGATTTTGATACAAATGTGTTATTTTATTAACAAGTTGATTATATAAATTGAATTGAAGTTTGTTAAAAAAAAGTAACACAAGCAAGAATTGAGGGTTGAGAAATTTTTATAAGTATAAATCAAAGATGTGAGAAATTTTTGTAAAATTAATTTTAATTTTTACTTCTTTCATTAGTTAGTTAAACATTAGAATAATATGCAATGTAAAATATTAAAGAAAGAAAAGATACTCAATATTTTTATAATGGTTCATCTGATCTCATAAAGTATGACTACTGCTGCGAAGTACAATTGAGTTCTCTTTGATTAAATCACTATTGACTAATATTGAGTATTTTTTACACTAGTGATTCTTGGCTCAACACTTAGTATCCTTGACACTAGCCTTCCCAGCTTAATACTAAGTATTTTTTACACTAGTTGCTCTTGGGTCAATACAATTATAAGGCTTGAGTGATCACCAAATCACTACTTTTTGCTCACTAGAGAGGGTATTGTCTTTCGATGTATACAAGGTTTGATCTCTCTCAACTAGTAGGTAAGAATGAAGATGGACAATGCTCTTACAAAGCTTTAGGACACAAAAAATTCAGCAAAGTTTCAGCACTTGCAAAGTATGGCTCACTTTCTTTTCTTCGAAGCATGTCTTCTTATAGATTTTAGAAAATAGTTATTGCATTCCCTTTTTTGGTCGTTGAGTAGTTGTGAACATTAAATGCATAACATAGAACATTAAATTCACTTATATTCTTTACACAACCTCTCTTATAGTTAATAATATTTATCTTCCTCGGTAGCAGATCATTTTACACTAAACATTAGTTAAAAATAGACATCGTACATGATAGTTAGTTGTGCCAAAATTAAAACTAAACATGTCAGAGAAGTTGGTAGTCATTTCAGATTTAGCTCTTATCCCTCCCAAGTTATGTTTGAACGTTGTTGCTTGGTGTAGATCTTACTAAGACATTCTCTATTTCTTCAAACTTAATTTTTAGAATATTCTTCATGCATGTTAGCTTGAAGTCTTGGTTTGTACTTATTGTATGAGTGATCTTCAATTAACTTCTCAGACAAAGGGGAACTTGGTTCTATTGTTTTCCACATGAAGCATATGCATTTTTTATTTGATCAATGTTTGTCAAATGCAACTACTTCATGTATTCCAAGAACTAGGCTTGTTTTGTTCAAGCAAATAATTAAAATATTTAGGGTGTTGTATTTTTAATGTAACAATCTCCCTCTGAGACTAAGACCTCTCAACAAGTGAGAAACATTCTCAATCAGAGAGTAGCAATGGAAGCGCACAAAGTCATCTTCATGCAGTGAATGATTTATAATGTATGGCTCACTCCCCAAAGTATAAGTGCTCTGAACAACAAATATGAAATACAAACAGAGTAAGATTATGCACACTAAATATTTTTGTCACGTTCTATATTCGTGGTCTCTTGTATGTTTCGTGTTTGTCTTCTTCATCTTCAAGGTCTTTATATAGATTTCAGATAGTGATCGTTGAAGCTTTAAATTCTTCTCTTGTTCACAAAGTCGGTAGACACTAGATATGGAAGTTCTTTAATCTGATTGATCCTTTTACATCTTGGACATTAAATGTAATTTGAATTGTTTCTTTTCTTTGTCCAAATGTGAATGTTGATACTTCAATATTTTAATCTTGAGTATCTTTATCATATTCTTCAATGATGTGTATTATTCATCATCTTCTTCTCATTAGACGCTGAATATGACAACATTTGCTTTGATTTGATTTTCCGCATCTTTGAGCATGTGAAATAATTTGAATTGCTTCCTTTCAAATCTCTAATGTGAACATTAAACCTTAAATTCTTTGTGACTAATTCTCCAATCATATCTTTGTCATGTTGTGTCTCCATAAATGCAGGAGACGTTTGTTAAAGAAACTTTAGTTGTGTCATGATTTTAAAACCGCTTTTGTCATGTTGTGTCATGTTGTTAAAACCGCTTTTGTCAGAAGTAATAATTGTCCTTAAGGACGGACATCGATCCCACAAGGAACAAAAAATTATCGAGTACAATAATCGCTAAATATAAAAATAGAACAATAAAAAGAGTTTTGAATTAATTGTGTTGGCATTGATCAATCAGAAAACAGACAAAGAATTGGTTGTTTCAAGTTGGAAAAATAGGGATTAGGTTTCATCTTTCTCCCTCTTATGTATTTTAATTAGCATGTCAATATTAAGTTCTTTGATTGAAATTGATGTCCGTATAAAAGTCATTTATATCGATTCCTCGCATATAAAATCCTTAAGAATGTTCCCTAACTATCGATCCCTTGCATAATTATAAGAACAACTTAGAACGAGGCTCAGACGTTAATGGCAATTAACATTTCGAGTCTATCCTTAGCACTCAAATATGTTAAGTATTGTTGTTTAGGTCCAAACCCTAAAAGTACCTCTCGGTCAGATTTAAGATTCTCAATTTTTCACGAAAAATTACAAGTAAAACAACAATACCAATAATCAATCAAGAACTGAATATTAATATATAAGATATCACCTCAATACATAAGAGTTTTAGCAGATTACTCTCAATCCCAAAGGGTAGAATTAGTCACGCATACTTCTAGCACCTTCCATTCTCCCAATTGGGTTACAATTCACTATATGGTGTTTTCCTCTCAATCTGGCACCCTAGGGTTGAACCTCTAGCCCCCTATTTATCCTAATTTTCTAGAGTTAGGTTACTTCCTATGTCGCACTAATGGGCTAAATTATAAAACATAAAAAAGGCATAATCTTTCTTTGCATCTTTTTCCATTATGGGACCTTCTAGCTTTCTCTTTTTAGCTCAAATTATTCTCCTTTACTCCAAATCTTCAATCCTCCGTAGAAATCTGCAATTAACACCAAATTTGGGAATAAAATACTCTTATTCAAATAAAACTCATAAAAAATATAAAAAGTTATAAATTCATAAATTAAGGATTATTTTATATGTAAATTAGCAATAAATCCTCATAAGTGCCTATATTTTAATATGAAATATTACTGAAATTAGGCACTTATCAGTCTCCCCAACTTAGAATCTTGTTTGTCCTCAAGCAAAGTAAATGAATATATTTGGATTTAAATATCAAACAACATAATTCACTAAACAACAAATCAAATTAGAAACTTATTATGCTTCCAAATTCAAATATAGAAAAATATATACACAATCATCTTCTAGGATCAAATCAAAACAAACAAATGACAATTCATCAAGGAATATCTTCTCATATGCTCACATGTAAGTGTTTCTCTTTATTTTCACTAAATCATAACAAATCACAATTGCTTTTCATTTAATCTTCAAATCTCAAACATATTAGAAACATGAAACCTAAGGTCTTTTCCAGGGTTGTAATGAGGTTGGGCTTCCAAAAAATATTGATTTTTCTTAGATAACAAAATGCACATCTTAAAGAAGAAGAACATACCTACAATTCAATTATAGAGAACATATATGTTATCTAATCACCACTTTCTTTCGATGTCTTTTTTCCTCATTTTCTTTCTGACTTTTCATGATTTTCATGATGATTTTTTTTCTTTCTTTTCTATTTCTTTTTCTTCTTCTATTTTTTTCAATAATAGGAAAAAGTTATTCCTATTTTCAACTTTTTGACCTTTCACAATCAGAACCAACCATTCCATTTTCTATATGTATTTCATATATGTTCTTCTTCCTTAAACATGCTAAAGGGTAGGAAAATATATCATTAAAGATTAAGGTGCAATATTAACAAAAATTTATTGCCCAAAAGGGGATATAAAAAAACTGGAATTCTAATATAAAGGTTGGTTTTTTGGCTTTGGCTCCCAATTAACACAAACAAATGCCTCAATCATCTTCATGCTCTTTTATGATACAACAAAAATAAAAATTAAGCAACCACAATTGTCAATTCATCAGTAAAACTCTCAAAACTATTTAAGGTTCACACACTCACTTGGTTTAAATGGTCTCATTCCTTTTTGTCTTGTCATTATCTATCCTAATCAATCATCCTGTTAAATTTTCATGTATCATAATTTTAACAACATTTGAATAGAGATTCAATCATATTTTCTTTTCTAACTTGTGTCTAATTCATCTCACTATTTAATATTTAAACACAAATTATTTTTTCCATAATTCAAAATTAATATTCTAGTTCTTTTTTATTTGAAAAAAAAAAACTAGAAAATAAACAAATTAAAACTGAAATTTATTCAAGAAAGATAATTCAAGACTTAAAACTAACAAAATAGAAATTTATTCAAAATAAGCAATAAAAACAAACTAAACAAATAAGCAAATAAACAGAAAACAAAATAACCGAAAAATAAAATAAGACAAAATTCAAATAACTGAAAAATAAAATAGAATTAGAAAGATAAAACCATATTTTTGCTCAATCCTCTCTTCTTAAGAATTCATCCAGCTTTTTGTTAAAATCTTTATCAACAGTCTTGCTTCATTTGTTGGATCTGCCCCCTTGAATAATAGAACTTGTCCCCAGGTCAAAATACATAACCTGCAAAATGATTAGGAGGCATATAGGATTTTTTTTTTATATTATTTAATTTTTTAAATAAAATCAACAAAGGTAATAAAACAACATAAAACTAAAATGTGAACTGATTTGCCTCCCAATAAGCGCTCTTTTAACGTCATATAGCTCGACGAAAGTTTTCATCAAGGGAGATAATTATTCTGCTTGACCAGAGCTCTTGTTATCACTTTCGTTTTTCTTGTATATGGCTCTTCCACTTCAATTTTTCCATCCAGCTTTAATTCCTTAATGACCCACAAATTCTTTGTCTTCTTCATTCCTTTCCCCCTACCTGCACTGAGCATGATAGGTTGTCCTGGCTGATATTCATCTTCTTCCACTGGCTTCCCTTGATTGTTTCGGTCTTCTTTTGCCTCTAACTTTTCATGACAAGTAACATCCTCCTTTGGCTTTGAGCCCTCCAAAAGCTCACCATCTTTTAATATTTCCTCTTGTCTCTCATTCTTATCTGTAATCCAGTTAGTTACATTATCAAAAAGATTAAATCTTACCTCTTCATCATGAGACCTTACTCTAATTTCTCCTTTGTCTACATCTACTATAACTTTAGCAGTCTTCATGAAAGGTCTGTCGAGAATTAAAGAGACTTCCTCATCTTCTTTCATGTCCAAGATAACAAAATCTACCGGGAACATGAATTTGTATACCTTTATGAGGACATCTTCCACCACACCATAAGGATGTTTCACTATTCTGTCAGGCAATTGTAATTGTATCTTAGTGGGTTTAACCTCCAAGTCACCTATCTGTCTTAACATGGTTAGTGACATCAAATTTATACTTGACTCTAAATCTAATAGAGCATTACCCACAAATAAATCACCCATTGACACAAAAATAGTAAAACTTCCTGGATCCCTGAATTTCTTTGGCAAGTCTTTTAGCTTCAAAAAATTTCTTTCAACTTTCGGATCTATATCTCTATCTTCAAAACAACATATCTTCCTTTTAATTCCTTCAAAAATTGTCTTTTTCTCCGGTCATCCTGCAAAATAATTTTTTGGAAACAAATTATGAGGAAATAATCTTTTCTTTTCTTTTCTTACATGCATAAGAGAATGAGATAATTCTTTTGAAACTCTACTCTCTACAACTTCACATTTTTCTCCCTCTTTTCTATTTTCTCCTTTTTCCTTCTCAATCTTCACCATCTCACCATTTTCTTCTCTGGTTTTCTCATCACCCTCATTAGTGATGTTATTGCAATGCTCCTTGGGGTTAGTGGTAGTGTTAGCTGAGAATTGGCCAATTTTCCCATCTACAGTTTGTGTGAGTTGTGACATTTGTTTAGCTAGTTGTCCTATTTGAGTTTCCATGCTCCTAATCGAAGCCATACTATTTTCCTGTGCACTCACAGTCTTTGACAAAACATCTTCCACTTTATTCATCCTGTCAAGAATAGATGGAGAATTCGATTGATGTTGTCGTTGGAAAGGCCCTTGCTTGTTGGATGAATTATAGTCTTGCTTCCATCCAAAATTCTAGTTTTGATTATTTTTTCAACCTTGAGGATAATTGTTGGAAAAACCGCCTTGCCTTCCTTGATTACCCATATAATTTACCTCAGCTTCAGATGCGTTGTTCTGATAAGAACAGTGACCATTAGGATGATCACCTCCACAAAAACCACACCTGAGAGGTACATTCTGACTTTGGAGTGATTGAACAACATGCAACTTTTAGGGTAATTGGGTCATCTGTGTGGTCGGTTACTCAAGTTGTTGTGTCAGAATTTTGTTTTGAGCTAGCAATGCATCTGCAGTGTTTAACTCCAATACTCCTCTTTTTTTAGAAGGAAAAAGGAGAAATTGGAAAAAAGGGAGAAAAATGTGAAGTTGTAGAGAGTAGAGTTTCAAAAGAATTATTTCATTCTCTTATGCATGTAAGAAAAGAAAAGAAAAGATTATTTCCTGATAAATTGCTTCCAAAAAATTATTTTGCAGGATGGCCAGAGAAAAAGACATTTTTTGAAGGAATTAAAAGGAAGATATATTGTTTTGAAGATAGAGATATAGATCCGGAAGTTGAAAGCAATTTTTTGAAGCTAAAAGACTTGCCAAAGAAATTCAGGGATCCATGAATTTTTACTATTTTTGTGGCAATGGGTGATTTATTTGTGGGTAATGCTCTATTAGATTTAGGGTCAAGTATAAATTTGATGCCACTAACCATGTTAAGATAGATAGGTGACTTGGAGGTTAAACCCACTAAGATAGAGTTACAATTGCCTGGCAGAACGGTGAAACATCCTTATGGTGTGGTGGAAGATGTCCTCATAAAGGTAGAAAAATTCATGTTTCCGGTAGATTTTGTTATCTTGGACATGAAAGAAGACGAGGAAGTCCCTTTAATTTTCGCCAGACCTTTCATGAAGACTGCTATAGTGGATGTAGACAAAGGAGAACTTAGAGTAAGGTCTCATGATGAAGAGGTAAGATTTAATCTTTTTGATGATGTAACTAACTGGATTATAGATAAGAATGGGAGATAACAGGAAATATCAAAAGATGGTGAGCTTTTGGAGGGCTCAAAGCCAAAGGAGGATGTTACTCATCATGAAAGTTAAAGGCAAAAGAAGACCGGAACAATCAAGGAAAGCTAGTGGAAGAAAATGAATATCAGCCAGGACAACCTATCATGCTCAGTGCAGGTAGGGGGAAAGGAATGAAGAAGACAAAAAAATTGTGGGTCATTAAGGAATTAAAGCTGGATGGAAAAATTGAAGTGGAAAAGCCATATACAAGAAAAATGAAAGTGATAACAAGAGCTCTGGTCAAGCAGAATAATTATTCCCCTTGATAAAAACTTTCGTCAAGCTATATGACGTTAAAAGAGCGCTTACTGGGAGGCAACTCAAATCCACATTTCAGTTTTATGTTGTTTTATTACCTTTGCTGATTTTATTTAAAAAATATATAAAAAAATTAAATAATATAAAAAAAATCATATATGCCTTCTAATCATTTTGCAGGTTATTTATTTTGACCTGGGGACAAGTTCTATTATTCAGGGGTAGATCCAGCAAATGAAGCAAGACTATAGATAAAGATTTTAACAAAAAGTTGGATGACTTCTTAAGAAGAGAGGACTGAGCAAATATATGGTTTTATCTTTCTAATTCTCTTTTCTTTTCAGTTATTTGAATTTTGTCTTATTTTATTTATTTTATTTTTCAGTTATTTTGTTTTCTGTTTATTTGCTTATTTGTTTAGTTTGTTTTTATTGCTTATTTTGAATAAATTTCTTGTTTTGTTAGTTTGTTAGTTTTAAGTCTTGAATTATCTTTCTTGAATAAATTTCAGTTTTAATTTGTTTGTTTTTTAGTTTATTTTTTTAAATAAAAAAGAACTAGAATATTAATTTTGAATTGTGGAAAAAAGAATTTGTGTTTAAATATTAAATAGTGAGATGAATTAGACACATGTTAGAAAAGAAAATATGATTGAATCCCTATTCAA
>Ga0123342_1005729_pt1 | contig 17774 bp, 7 predicted proteins | sample Turbeawhitnodule_FD_89960 | JGI IMG/M metagenome (GOLD analysis project Ga0123342, IMG submission 89960) | Root nodule microbial communities of legume samples collected from Mexico - Turtle bean Mexico white nodule | ecosystem: Host-associated > Plants > Roots > Nodule | place: Mexico: Nepantla...
ATTCCTGCTTGCTTATGCTTGCTTTTGTCTCTGTAATATAAACAACTAGTTATATCGTAATTGTAATCGATTGTTTTATTGATAACAGTTTTATTAGCTTATTTCTTTTGGCTTCTTCTTTCTATTATTCATTAAAGAAATTCATTCTTAGTCATTATTTGCGAAAACCTTTCATAAACAATTTACACCCGTCTTGTTTAAGTCATCAATTCTTACAGTAAATCTTTTGAAAATTTATCATTTAGTAAATTTTAAGAGATTAAAACTTTCTAAGGTCTTTATTTAATTAAATTTATACAACTTAAGTGTTTAAAACAAGTAAATCTAATAATTAACAAAAAAAAAATGTAAAGAAATGCTCATTTTATATTCAATTGATTCGTGACTTTTCAAATTTTATGTGGTTATTATTGTTATTTTCTAATTGTTTTAAAAGTATCTACTTTTGTGTGACTAAATGGTATGCTAATGAATGATATGTTGATGAAAATATGAATCATGTGGAATTGTGATCGAGACATAATATTTTTAGGAAATGAAATACCGTGTTGAGATTGTTAAGGATTGCATTAGTTAGGGATTCGTCTATAAGAAGATATCCTAACTCTACTGATATATTGAAATCATATAGATGAAGATATTTAGGTGGTGAGAATCATTGGAGATTCATATGACTTTCACTACAAGAAAATCCTTAAACAGAAATCAAATTTAGAGACCAAATATAACTAGTCATTAAATTGACTAAATTAGATACTATTTTAGAGACTAAAAAACTATTCATATCAAAAGTGGTTTCTATTATTAAAAAAAATTATAAAATGTTTTCTAAATTGATATCTAAATTAGCTACTAAGTTTTAGCTACTAATATTTTACATTCTAAATTAATCTCTAAAAAATAGCTAAAGTAGTAAATAGCTAAAATCTTGGTAGCTAATGGTTAGATACCAATTTAGAAACTATTTGATAAATTTTTATCAATAATAGAAATCATTGTTGCAGTCATTTCACAAGTAAATCTTGTGACCAATGTGAGTAAATGAGTGGTAGACTATGGGCTACCAGACACATATGTGCAAACAGAAACGCGTTTACCTCATACACAAGTGTGGGGGATGGAGAATAACAAGTTTATCTCAGTGATTCCAAGACAACTCCTATCCTAGGAAAATAAAAGGTTCTTTTAAAGCTCACATATAGTAAAACTCTAGCTTTAATTGATGTGCTAATTAGAGTTAATTTGATCTTTGTAGCATTGCTAGACAAAGTTGGGGTTAAAGTGTCATTTCAATATGATAAGATTGTTATGAAAAAAAGATAATGTTTTTGTGGGAAAGGGATATTGTGATCAAGATCTTTTTTGCATTGAACATTTATGAAGTTATTAATAAATCTTGGTCTTTTGCTTATGTTGTTAATTTGTAATGATGTGTGGCATGCTAGATTAGGACATGTGAATTATTCGTATGTTATGAAATTGCAACGACTAGGATTAATTAACATGCATGACAAACAAAGTAGTAAATGTGATATATGTGTAGAATCTAAAATAACGAAGAAAACATGTCATTTGTAGAACGTCAAACTTAACGTCAAACTGAACCTCTTGTTGATTTAAAACAAACCATGTCTAGAGGTGGTAAAAATTATTTTGTAACATTTATAAATTATTTTTCTACATACACCAGACTGTATTTAATTAAACATAAAGATGATTTTTTTTATATGTTTTGAACTTATAAGGCGGAAGTAGAAAATCAATTGAATAGGAAAATTAAAAGGATAAGGTCAGATAGAGGTGGTGAATATGTTTTTTTTAATGATTTTTGTGTTAAGTAAGGCATTATTCATGAAGTAATCCCATCATATTCACCCGAGTCTAAGGGAGTAGCTGAAAGGAAAAATAGGACTCTTAAAAAAATGATGAATGTCATGCTTATTAGTTCTAATGCTTATGATAATTTGCGGGGGTGAATTTCTACTTATCGCGTGTTTTTTGCAAAATAGGATACCTTATAAGAAAACTGGTAAAACACCCTATGAGTTATGGAAAGGTTATCAACCTAATTTGAAATACCTAAGAGAGTGGGGGTGTTTACCTAAAATGGTACCTGATCCTAAGAAAAGGAAAATAGGTTCTAAAACCTCTAATTGTATGTTCTTAGGCTACGTAGAACATAATGTTGCCTATAGGTTTCTTGTTCTTAATAGTGATATGATTGAACGTAACATTATAGTAAAGACGAAAAAATGTTGAGTTCTTTAAACATATCTTTCCTTTAAAGAGTAGTGGTACTTCTGAACAATCTATAGATAATGTCAGTGATGCCATGAGTGGAGATGTTAGGAGAAGTAAAAGTCAAAGAAAGGAAACCTCGTTTGGAGATGATTTTTATATTTATCTAGTTGAAAATGATCCAATAAGTTTTTTAGAAGCTACTAGTGTTTCTGATGCTAAACTTTGGGATAAGGCCATCAAAACTCAGATTGATTCAATTAAGATAAATAATACTTGGACCTTAGTAGATATGCCTAAAGGAAAAAAGTTCATTGGGATATAGTTTGCTATACCAACTACTTTGTGTTAAGTTCATCAATTTAAGATTGTTTCATATAGCTTGCTATACCAGCTCTCATGCATTACATCTTATATGAACCCATGACTTTCTTCTTTCTTTCTATCTATCTTTCCTTTTGTAATATGTGGGAAATCGTTGTAAAAAATTGATTATTGCAAAAGACACAACCTTCCAAAGTTGTTGCAGAGGAGATAGAAGAGGATGACGTGCAAATATCTTCGGGACTTGTTCTCAACCTCTAACCTCCTTCAAATGCCTCCGGATGACACTAACCTTAAAGGAGCTACCCTCAAACGTGCTCTCACCTGATCTGGATCTCCTCCGAAAAGGTTCCACCTTCTTCTCCACAACAACCTTGACTACGGGAAGAGGTCCTGCTTACGAAGGAGGATGTTGCATTTTTTTCCTTCTATAAATACGCATCTTTTTCTTTGCTCTAGAAGAACGCATCTCTCTCATAACTTTCTTTCTCCTTTTCTCTCCTTCATTCTTTCTATTTTCTTGTTCTAATATTTTTCGGTATTCTGAGTTCTTACTCTTTTAAGAGTTGTTTGTCAGATATGTTATATCATGGGACTTGCGCAATATACACTATAGATAAGTTCATACGGATAGTGGTTACTAACATCTCTGAAAATCAACATTGTTCATGTTTTTAACTTTAATTTAAAACACTTTACTCCTTAATTCACGGAGATATTTTTTTAAAAACAAAACGAGAATGAAACTCTAAACTTCAAACCAAACAATACCTAAAATGTGATTGACTTTAACAATACTATATGAAGAAAAAAGATAAATATTTAAACTTTAGAATTAACATTGTTGCTGGATAAAATAAGGATCTCAAGTATCATTATTCATTAAACAATTGAGTCCAAAACTGAAATGTGGGAGGGGTGGAGAAATTTTGAAAAGTTTAAACTCGTGGGCGAAATTAACATTTTTTGAAGGAAAAAGATTTTTTTAAACAATTACACTTTGAATTTTGACTCAATCAGAAGACATCCCTTTCGAGGGGATATTCCTTCTCTTCCTCCACGCTGAACTCTACCCACTTCCTTGTCTTGCAGAGTTTTATGAAGAAGAAAAACCCAATCCCAGCCACAGTCATGATACCACTCACCAAATAAACAGTTTTGGTAGCAATAACCATTATAATAACAAGAAAAACAGAGGGTATGAAGCACATCACAGTCAACAGTGGCAGCTTCAGGGGAACCCGATAAGGCCTTTCAATGGTGGGCGACTTCCTCCTCAGCCAAAGAAATGAAGCAAACTCCAACAACATCCCCAAACTGTACAAGAAATTGGCCGAAGAAATAATGTCAGTGAAGTCCATGTAAGACACACCAATAGATATCAAAGTCGATAACAGAATCCCCAACCAAGGCGTGCTGAACCTCTTTGACCTAACCCCGAAAAACTTGGGCAGAATCCCAATCTCCGCCATGCCCAGAACCTGGTACGCGCTGCTGCTCAACTGGGCCTCGAAAAGCCCAATTGTCGACAACACTGCCCCCACTTCAATCCAGATTTTCAACCACTTCCCTGCGATGATCTCCGCAGCCTGCGCGTGGAACCCAGTTTCCCATTGGCTCTGGTCAACCGAAACCGCCCCAGTGACAGCGAAGAGAGGGATCAAGTAGGAGACGCAGGTGAAAATGACAGCAACAAAAAGAGCCATAGGGAAAGTCTTGTGCGGTTCATCAACTTCCCCGGCTAAAGTACTGACGTTGTCCCAGAAGTTGAGGTTCCAGAAGAGCGTGTTGAAGAACAAGTTCCAGTCTTTCTTAACCCCCTTCTGACCCAAACTAACCCACCTATGGGGCTTAATCTTGGGGATGGCGATGAGGGACATTAGCACGAAGGGGGAGAGAGAAACCACCGCGAGTAACACAGCCACGTTGCCCACGATGGTGAGGCCGGTGTAGTTCAGGAATGAGAGAGCCAGGGTTGAAGCTAAGATTGCCACGTAGCGGGGCCAACCAGATTGGAGAACGGGGAGAATTTTTTGGACGTATTCGATGCAGAGTACGGGGAAAGATGCGATGTTGATGACACCGCTCAGGAACTTCCACGTTCCCATTAGGGAGCCCCAGAATGGGCCGAAGGCCCGTTCCGCCCATAACACGAACCCGCCGTTGCCGGGGTAGGCGGTGGTTAGCTCCGCAGTGATTAGGGCTTCGGGGACGCTCCAGATGAAGGGGAATATGAGGAAGCCCAGGAGAGCCAGGAGGGGGCCCGCCGCTTGAACCGCGGGCTCTTCGCCGTAGGGACCTCCCGCAACTTCGAAGTAGATGAGGAATATTAGAGGGATGAGGGTGAGTTTCTTCACGTTTGCGGCGTTTCCGGAAGTGGTGGCGGTTGCCGCAGCGGCGGCTGGTGCAAAAGGTGTTTCTTCGACGCCCATGACGACTTATTGCCTTGTTGTTTGGAATGATTGGTATATAAAAGAGGGAACCTGTAGCTGCAATTATCCACAGTTTAAAAGTGATTAAAAATAAATAAACAAAAGAGAATAAAAATAAAGATAGTTTTCATTTAAGAAAAAATATAATAAAATTATATTTCTTAATTAATTATTATAAATAAAACTGTAAATACTCATCAGAATAGTTTGTTGTGAATTTTAGTCAAATATAATTATTTATAAATATTTTTGACATAATCAATTAACTGCGTATTGATTCCATTACGTCACTTTTTTAACAGTTTTCTCTTCAGTTGTGCACTATCTTTTAGGAAAATTATCCCATTACTGACTTTCGCATGCTACAAGTCTATACCTACAAAAATGTATAAACATTTGACAAGTGTTACACCTACAAATGAAAAAATTTGACAGGTGGTTACAGTGGTTACACCTACAAAATGTAAAATGGGTAAAACTAGAGCACATGTTCATTCTTCTATTGAGCCTATTATCTTTAATCAAACTGTAGAATATATTCAATCAAGATTCAGAAAAATAGAAATTGTGCAAAGAGACAGAGAAAATATGCAAATTGAAAGACAAATAGAAAATTTGCAAATTGAAAGAAAAATAGAAAATATGCAAAGAGAAAAAAATATGAAAAAAAGCATACTTTTGAAAGAGATAAAAATATAAAAAAGATCAATTTTTTTATCTTAAATAAAATTTAAAATTATATAATTTTCAATAATCAAATTACTTTCATCACTTTTTATTATTTTAATTTTTAAACTTCATATTCAAATAACAATCAAAATATTAATATAAATATTTATTTAAACATGCAATATAATTAATATGTAAGTAATTACAACTACTTAATATAAATCACATTAATATTGTAATATGTATATTAACATGAAAAAAGATTCTCTTGAAAAACTAACATGAAATCCGAATATAAAGACTAACACTTGTTAGTAAAAACACTAAAAGTCCACTAATGTACTTTACTTTTACTTTATATATATATATGTATATATATATATGTATATATATATATGTATATATATATATATACATATATATATATACATATATATATATATAATTCTGACAATATAGGTTTTTTTTTTACATTTTTAGTTTCTCACTTTAACTTGAAATTTCAATGGAATACGATATTTGTTTATTTAATTTATTGTGTTAATTAAAGTTTAAATATTTTTATTTATTTTTTAATTTAATATTGTTGAAGTGTCTCAAAAATTGAACAACAATTTTATATTTAAATTAAAGCTAAATTTATAAGAGGCTAGCACACTTATTTATAGTGTTATGGTCAACTCAAAAGAGAGTCAAATTTAGAAAATTCAAATTCAAATTACAACCCTGGATCTAGAAGAGCCAATGAGAGTGTGCCAAGTGGAGCTCATGCTTTCCATGTGTCTTGATCCTCTCAAATGAGAGGTTGACAAGTGTCATCTTTTTATTAATGCAAATCCTCTCCATTGAGGAAGTGTCATGTGACTAGTCACACTCTCCATACCTTCTCCCATGTGTAGCACCCATGTGTAGCACATGTTAATTTCATCCTCCTTTTGTGTGCAACTCCTCTTGGATGTCTAGGTTTTAGATTGGGCTTAAAGAAGCTCAAATGTATCCCTAGATGGTTTATGACATAATATTTTAACCCTATTCTACCCTTGACCCAAATACAAGGTCCAACATCCTAATATACTTGGCTCAAATTACAAGACTAAGAAGAAGAAAAAGACTCTTAAAAAATGGGTGCTCCCCTCCAATAAGGCCCCATCTTCTCCAGTCTTCTCAGCCATTTATGTGGTGGCTAGATGGTCCTCCATCATACCCTCCCTTTTGATAAGGATCTACCCTCATATCAGAGTGATGCTCAAGGGATGCCACCTTTATTTATTTTGCATTTCCCTCCAAGATGATGGATCCATCTGTAAAAAAAATAGCAAACATGATTAAAATTCAAATGTTTCTAAAGAAAATATCAAAAGATACCCTATATTTTTGCAAGAATTTTTATGTGAAAAGCTTGGGCCTTCTTTGAAAATATTTGTATTCACTTTGTAAGGTCCATTTCCTAAATCAGACAATTTCTTCACAAAGTGTTGATTTTTATTTTTTTTAAAGTTAATTTATTACCTTCCTCTAAAGAAGAGTGCAAGAGCATGCATATTTTCCTAGAAGTTTCAACTTTAGATTCTCCTCCCTTGTTCTTTTCTATTCATTTTTTTTCCTTTTTCTATTTTGACTTTTAATTTTATTTCGTCCTCTCTCACTTATTGAGGTGTGAGAGGAAGTAAATGTTGAAGATGGATGTTGCTCAGCCAATGTGTTTGATGTAGCAAAGTGTGTGCCTTGCTTTGAAGATTGTATATTTGTACTTGGGTAATCTTGTATATAGGTTAGAGTGTGTTTAAAGTAGCTTTTTGCATCGTGACCCACCTCATAAACCTTATCAAGGTGATAAGATCAAGCACAATGTTTTCCAAATGTTTTTCTCATGTTTTTTCCAAAATATGCTTTACTGCACAAAAAATGAATCTGTTGTTTCTCAAATGAATAAATTCTTTTTTAACTGGTGCCTTGTTTTTAAACGTTTTTCATAACTTTGTCTTTGCACCAAGAAGCTTGACTAAGTCTCTTATGACTGAGCTGTAACAGTTTAAAAACTCTCTTTGCCTTTTGTAAAAATAAATCTGTTCATTTTATTTTCAATATGTTCTTTTTATAACAACTCTTTAACTATTTTTTAAATGTCTATTATAAAATATTTCTTATAAAAAGAGAGATAAGTCTCACTTGAGTTAAGGTTTGAGAAAAAAAAGTTTGAAACAGAGATTCAGAGTTTTTCAGAGAATTGAAAAGAATTTGCATGGGATTTTGCAAGAGTTATCAAAAGAAAAAGGTGTGCTTGTTCTTGTGTGTCCTATGCTTGGTAGGAGGTGTTGTCATTGGTTTTTGCAATCTGTTCTACTGGTCTTTTCAGGATTCTGCATTCTCTTTCCAGGTGTATTCAATTTCATCATTCTCTTCTTTGTAAGTGTGGTTGTAAGACATTTCTTGATAGTGTTTCTTGAAGTGTTGGGTGTGTTGAAATAGTGTTTTTCAGTTACGTATGCCATGTTCTTGTAGGGTTCAAGAACATTAGGTTGTATAATTGTCTTGTACTGTTTTTTTAATGGATTTTACCTTGGGAAAGGTGAGACTGGATGTAGCTCATTTGCGTGAACCAATATAATCTTGTGGTGTTCAATCTCCCTTAATCTTTGCACTCATTTACTGTTTTGTGTGTTGATCTGACAGAAAATAAACCTGTTCAATTAAAATTGAATTTGTTCTTTCTGGGTCTATTCTTACTGTTCTTGATTTTTGAAAACCAATCTGAATATCTTGTTGAAATCTGAGTGACTAATTTGGAGATAATTGAAGTACATTGTTTTGTAAAAATCAAGTCTATCAATTGACACAGTTCATTCAAGTGTGTGGTTTGATATTCAAAAAACGTCTCTTGATTCAACTATCTGCTTTTGATTTGTGCATATTAATGTGATACATTGCTTGCTCTTAAATACTCTTAATATATGAAAATTATATAACTGAAATGTTGTCTTGATAAAGTAAGCAGAAAAATAAATTTGTTCTTTCCAAAATAAATCGATACCTTTATAAGCTTAATTCACCCCTATTGAACTTAAACACTATTAAACCCAACAGTAAAACCATTTTGTTTCCTTGGTGAGTGAAAGTTATTTTATTGGTGTTACCATCATGTATAATCTTACAATCATATTGACATGGCCTTCCAAGTATTATGTTCCATATTTCCATAGGACTAACATCACATAAAACATTTTCCTCATAACTTCCAATGGAAGTGAGTACACTTACTTGTTCTTTGACTACTATACCATCATCATCCTAATCATTTATCCATTAAAATTTATATGATTTTAGACGGGGTTTAATAGTCAAGACTAACTTTTCCACCAACCTTGCAGGGTCATAATTACAACTAGAACCTTTATCCACAATAAAAAAACAATTTTTTTTGCATCGAGTGTGGTAAAGATTCTCTAGTTGTGACTATTGATGCAATGAGTTGGCTTCTAAGAAGCCTTCTCATCAATAATAAATCTCCTTCACAAGGAAGAATTTCTTCCTCAAAGTCTAAAACTTCTTCACCAGGTGAAGAATAAGATTTATCCTTACTTCTAATGTCTTGATCATTTAAAATAATTGTTCTTTTAAGAGGACACTCAGAAGAATAGTGTCCTTTTTTCAAAACATTTGAAACATTGTATATTTCTGGTTTTACTCTCTTTAGAAGAAGACTTTCTCTATAATTATTTTTTCTTTTTTCTTTTCCTCTTTTCCTCTCTCTTTTTTCTTCTTGTGGCTCATCACTTTTAGATTTGGAGGAATAACCCTCCTTCTTGGACTCTCTTCTAGAGTAGGATGTATTAGGATAGCCTTTTCTAGAGGTAGACATTCTTCTAATTTTTTATTCTATCCTAACACAAAATTGAACCAAATCATTCAAGTCATTATATGGAAAAAGTTCAACCCTATCCTGGATCTCAAAGTTCAGGCATCTTGCAATGGTGATTATAGGCTTTTTCCCTTATCCATGCCCTCATCATAAGTAACTTTATTTCCTACATGTATTCCTTTACAATCTTGTTCTTTTGTTGGAGTCTTTAGAATTGGTAAATCAACTTCTTATCATAGTAGGAAGGCACAAGAAGTTTCCTTAGGGCGACCTTAAGTTCGTTATAGTATCTGATTTGTGGGTTATGATGAGACCTAAGGTCTCGCACTAATGATGTCCACTAATACATAGCTAGTCCCTGAAAGCTAAGTGTAGCCAAAGACACTCTCCTTTCGGGATCAATCTGGTGACATAAAATTTTTTGCCCAACCTTCATCTCCCAATCTAAGTATTTCTACATGAAAATAGGGAAGATCTACCTTGTGTTCTTTAGGAAAAGTGTTATTCCAAAGCCTATTTTTTTTTTCAGCAAAGAATTAAATAAAATAAAAGGGAATACTTCAGGGGTATCCCAACCCGTGTACAGAAAAAGGAAGAAACCTATCTATATCTAGAACAAAACCTCTTCCCTTCCAAAAAATAATAAAACTAGGTACCATAAACAGTTTGCACCAAGAACAGGTACCATAACCTAGGTGACACAAGACAAGGCTTCATTAGAGCTAAGCCACCACCATCAACGAAACAACTAATTCTATCATTCCTCCAACACGTCACAAACCTTGCATCCCCATGGATCATGGTGGTTGATAGTAGTTATCATTGTGATGACTACTATAAATCGTCACTTTGGGACTGAGAGTCATGACTGTAATTTTTCCTATGACTGGACCCTTACCTTGTTTGCTCTTGATCCCGTTTTGATTTTTCATTAACTGAAACATGTCCTTTATTTCAATGATTTGTTTATCTTTTTTTCTCCATATTTTCTCTCAACATCCTCAATTCATCTCTCAAATAATGTTCCTCTCTAATATTTGTATTACTACCCTACACGCTAGAAGAATGAGAATGATCACTCATTTTTTAAAAAGAAATATAAGTTTTCACAAAGGTTTTAATTCAAAAAGTAAATGATAAAAGATTTTCACAAATAAGTTTTTCTTGATTTTTTTGGAAGTTTTTCACAAGGTTAAAAGTCAGTTTTTTCGAGTTCACTCACAGGAAAAAAAGGTGAGTCACTTGGACCACCGTTCCAAAGATGAATCCCCGTTCCCTTAATCTTCGAATTAGGCTTGTTCTGGTATGTCCAATAGTTTTATATTGCTTAGGAGTCGATATTAATAACAATTTAAATACACCTAACCCCTTAATCCACCAAGACACCTTTTAATGATAAAACCGTGATGAAGTTCTGAGTTTCAAAACGAACAATACTTTGAATACAATAATTGATCCTAGTAATATCATTTCAACATACTTACATTGAGATTAAAACAAGTATTTATCTTAAAACGAAGTTAAGGATTAAAAATTTATTTTTTTGAAGAATAAAAACATGAAAAAGATCAAAATAAAGAATTTATAAATATTTGAAGGACTAAATTAATTTTCAAAAAAATCCAAACATATTTAGCCTACAAAATGTCACGTATATATATATATATATTTTTTTTGTGACAGTTGTTCTATATTAATGTTTTGTTTGCTTAGGAGACTGGAATGTTGCTGTCCACGGAGCATGAGAAATTTGTGTGGGAAGAAATGTGATAACAAAAGTTGGTGAAGAGTGATTTGTGCGAAAGAATGGGGAAGCTTTTCATATTATCACGTGACTTTTAAATAAAAGTAAAACATAATTAATGTTAAAGTATTCTAAGTATTTATAATTTGTTATTCTTCATTCTTTCTACAATAATAACAAAAAAAATTAAAATAAGAAATGAAATTATTTTTTTTCTATTCATTTTCACACTCTTTAAGTTTATTAAAAAATATCTTTCTTTGATTTTTCAACTCTCTCAATTTTCGTCATCAAATCTAATATATCCTAACCCTAATAATTGAACGTTGAAAAACGCAGAGACAGACAACAGGTTATACTCCAAAGTGTATAATATTTTATAAACTTTTTGAGGAATGCATGTTTGAAAGTTTAGCAAGTAAATTAATTTGATGCGCTGTCTCAAGTACGATTACACTGACCCCTAGTGTTCTTTAATCAACGATCACATCTAAATTTGCTTTATGTTCCCGTCAATCCAATGCATTGTTATTTTTTTTTATTGGCCCACGTTTTTATTTTGTTCGTTAAGGTATTTGTATATATTTTTATTAATTCATAATTCTTCCTTAAATATTAAAACTGTTTCTTAATCAAGTGATTAATTTTTCTAAAAGACCGAATTTTGATCGATTTTTCAACAGTAATATCATTATTTCACGCTATGAATTTGATTATCTAAAAACTAAATTTTCAACGTAAACAAAAAAAATATGTGTTTAATAAATAATGTTGAGAAAGGTTCATTTGCGAGATTTGGTTTTAATCAATATTTCTACTAAGATTTCTTGGATTCATATATTGGTTGCCTCAATCTAAATATTCTTTAACAACTTTTTTAAATTCACTCTATATCCTTGCTGCAAATTGACAAAACTGAGTTAGTTAATTTTTTTATAACAATACAAGAATCCAATAAAAGATAAATACAAATTTGAAAGCTCAATTAAAAGAAAAGTTTGAGATCCTCATTACAAATTGTAATATAATTTATTAACCTACAAAGTAATTTAACCTAGCAAGAAATGCCAACAACATTATAAATATATATTTTTTGAAACACAATATACCATAAATGATTTCAATTAGTGAAATAAATAATTTTAAAATATAAAATATTTAAAAAAAGTTAGAATTGAAGTATTTCCATCTAATACATGAAAGTTTCAATATAAAAGTTAAAAAATATCAATATTATATTTATTTGTAAATACAATTAACAGCTAATTTGTGACGAATTTGAATTGAGATATTTTATAAATAAATAATAATTATAAATAATCTATAAGAATAAAAGCTATGAAATATTTTTGGAGATTTATAAAAACATATAAATATTTTTTATAATATTAGTTTGACCTAAAATTGCTCCAAATATTCAATATAATTTTCTCCTAATCATTTTAAAATTATTTTACCTTCTAATAATTATAAAAAATAAAATACAAATCTATGGCCAAGAGATCATATAATACAAAGTTAATCAGGTTAATTAATGTAAACCCTACAAATTATTAGTTTAATTAATTTTGTACATAAATTTATGTCTCATACTTATTCTATTTTCTCAATCTTTTTCAAAGAAATAACGGGTTAAATTACCTAAAACCGGTTCAATAGTAAAATTTACAAAATTAAGAATTCAAGATAAAATTTACAAAAGGAAAAAATGCAGTGGTAAAATATGAAATAAACATTAAATTTATTATATAAAAGATGTTAACAAATTTAATATGATAAACTTATAAATTAAATATTTTTATTTTTATTTAAAAATTATTCATTAAATTATGTAATTATATTTCTTAAATGTTTTTATTTTATATAACTTCCACCTTTTTATTAGTTTATATATATATATATATATATTATATATATATATATATATATATTATTTTTCATATAAATTTGTATTGTTTGTAAATAATTATATCTACAAATACTTGAAGGAGTGTACTCTCAATTTGACCGAATAAGAGATCACTTTTAAGCTTTGCATAACATTCCTAGGCTATGTTGAGATTTTACCGTCATGATTGTATCATTCTCAACAGAGAATTTCATAGTCATATGTGACGTAGAAACAATGGCTCTAAGTTAATGGAGTGTTTGATGTCTAATGAGCACATTGTATGATGTGTCAACCTCAACTAGAATATACCAAAGTATTAACATTCGATATGTTGTGCTTGCACCAAATGTCATCAACAAGTTAACGTAATCCCTTGTATGCACTAGTTCACTAGCGAACCCCAATAAAAGGTTCGAATAGGACTTGATAAGCAAAGTGGGAATTTCAAGCTTTTGGAACATTGACTAGTATAGTACGTCAATAGAGCTTCCCTAGTCGGTGAGGAGTTTTTTTACTCACTAGCTGACTATGGTAGCATTGACAACCACTGGGTCATCTTGACCAGATCATTAATATAAAAGTTCACATTTGTAAAAATGATGGATTAGAGGGATCAGGGTGGCAACATGCTCATTGAGTTGATACTTCAGAGATGCCTCTTCTTTGTTGTTCTCGTCGGTGGATCTCGGCTGGACTAGATGGTGAGCTTCGCTTTTGATCTGTCTGCTCTAGCAAGTCTGACACTTGACTCCGTTGGACAGAGGGGGCTCTACCTGTTGATTACACTCCGACGATCAAGTCAATGAGAGCAATAGAGATATCAAATCAGTTTCAGTCTTAGTATTCAGAAACAACGTACCTTCAGTACGGGTCTCAAGCCCCTTTTATAGATATCCCGCCAACAACTTTTTCTATCAATAATGTAATCTCAACAGAAGAGCATTAGATCATAACAAAATAATATGATAACAGATTTAAACAATAACAATTATATCTTTCATCTTCAGAATAATATCATAACAGATAAAATATCTCTTTATCTTTGATCTTAATTACATTTCCTGGGTCAAACTCCCGACCCACCTCTAGAGCCCCAACGTCAAGCGGACCTCCCCCAAATACTTGGACCGAGGTCCCAAGTATTCCTGTCCAGTACATTTGTCAAGTTGAAGCTACCTCCTTTGTCAACAAACCCCCTACAACAATGATGATGGTTTCTCAATCTTCATTGGGATTTTTCTAGGGTTTCTTTATTTATTCTTGTTCAGGATGAGGTGTTGGTGTTTGCTTCGAATGATTTTCTCTGTCCCAACCTTGGTGACCACCTCAAAAGCCTCGACCCCTACAATGCCATCCTCCACATCCTCAGCCATGCCTAGCCTAACCATTTTGGACAAAATTTCCTAAAGCTTCGGATATTACAAGCTCTTCAATGTGGTCACGAACTTTGTAGCATTCTTTTTGTGGTGTGCATTGGTTTTGGTGATAATTACAACTTTTGGTTGAATTGGAAAACAGAGGAGAAGTTGTGGGTTGGGGTAGTCAAACTAGTTCAAGATTAAATGCTTCTTGGATTATGACATCTCAACTAGCATTGAGAGGAGTGTAATTTTCCTATTTGTTGACATGCCTCTTTTTAAAACTTTGGGCTTTAGGAGTTGGGGTTGTGGATTGAGCATTCTCCCTTTTTCTAGCTTTCAAGTTTTTTTCAATGTTGTATACCTAGCTATGCGGGCTTGGAGTGCATCCATATTGACGGGTGGATTGATATACAAAGAGAAAAGTCCCTGGATGAAGTCCCACTAAGAGAAAATGCATGACCATAATCGATAATATTAGTGGATGCCTTGGAGATCTGGGTCATATACTGTTGTAAAGGCTTGACATATCCTTCAGTGACATGTTGGAGTGAGGTTGAGCATTACAATTAGCAAACCGAGTTTAGAACCTCACACCTAAAGTATCACATGGGCTGATGGAATTCCAAGGTTGTCCCCTGAGAGTAGTGGGGAATAACCAATAATGTACTCCTAAGTATTTGAAAAAAAATGTAGGTTTAGGTGAGATAAGCCTTAACATGTGCGTCTAGGTTTGAGGAATAATCGTACTTTTTAACACATGACTAATTTAATTTGTTTGGGAGTTAGACTTTCATGACATCGAACGTAAAGGGGTGAAAGTTAGTTAAGTTGGATCACATTTATGCATTCAATGGGGAAGTTGACACAACTTTAAAGAACATATGTTGATTGCACACTCATGATTCCCTATGTGTGGCAAACTCTTGGATTCGTTCTACCGGTGGTATTAAGTTAATAGTTTTGCTGGGAGCTTAGGATTGACTTTTGGTTTGAATCCGTTGTGTGTGTATTTCATAGTAGCTTCTATGGTCAACCACCTTATGTTGGTCAACCTGTATCTTGAGTCGGTTTATTAGAGATATCAGGATGAGACTCAACAACCTGCTCTATATGCTCTGGTTGAAAATTTTGTTTGGACCGGTGTGTGGTTCAATTTTGATGTAGTATGACAATTTTCTCTTGGAGAGCTTGCATTTCATCAGAGTGGGCTTGCATCTTGTCACAATGTTAATTTCATAGAAGTTTCATATCCTTTTCAAACTTGTCCTACATGATAACGATAACGCTCTAAATGTTTGCTTCATTCCTATGAAAAATAGTCTCCATATGTGCTTGTTGAGATCCTAGACGATTTGGATGATCTGTCTAGACGGTCTAAGCCTCTCAACGGTCTGTTGAACCATTTGTTAGTCTAATGACCAGAATATCATACATGGATTTTATGTTTTTATATTTTGATGATAACAAAACTTAACAAAAAGCTAAATCTATTTCACATAACATGTATTTCAATTGTTGAGACCCTATATACGATCTAACGAAACACTAGATGATCTATGACCCACTAGACGGTCTAATGACTAAAAGATCACATGAGAAGTTTATGTTTTAGTGATATAAAAAAACAACCTGAATGGTTTATTTGGATATAATTGTTAGAATTAGAGGCCTTAAACAAGAGGGGAGTGAATTGTTTTTGAAATATTTTTGCAAGTATTGAAGGTAGTGTGAAAGTCTATGAAGAATCAATCAATTATAAAATTGTTTAGGCAAGAAGAAAATTGTTTTTAATTTTATTCCAGAAAATCAACCAGTTGTTTTTGCGAAACAATCGGTTGTTTATACCAGTAGTATTGAAAATCAAATCTAAAGCAGTTTAAAGAGTGTAAGTATAGAGAGATTCCCACAAGATGTTTATACTGGTTCACTCTTAACCAAGAGCTACATCCAGACCTCAAATAACTACTGAGAATTCACTATGTAATCATACCTAGATTACCCACACACACCAAGAGTGATGATCTTGAACCCCTCAAGAACACACACTACTCTTTGGCAAAACACACAGTTTGCACAACACCAAGTCACACAGAAATACAATGTTGAATAAAAGAAAGGAACATAATACACATGGGTAATCCAAAGATTAAAGTTCAAAATACAACACCCAATCCTATTCCACACTTGAGATCATCCAAAAACTCTTTAAAATCTTGAAAAGTGTTTTTGACTGATATTTCTTTCTTAGTTAATGACCAGGAGCGTAAAACAACCTTTTTATACTCTAATCAAATGGTCAAAGCATTTAATTCAAGAACCAAAAGCAGTTTGAATCATTTAAAACAAATTAACACAACTTAACACAATTTTGTGATGGTTTTCAGAAAAACAATCGGTTGAATTCTCAAAACAACCGGTTGAATTGGTTTGACAGTAAAGTCAAACAAAGTTAAACTTTTCAAATCCTTTTCAAAATCCACTAAGTGTAAAACAATCGGTTGAATCGACATTTCAACAGGTTGAATTTTCACATTCTTTAGAAAACACATTTTTTTCAAAAGGATTAAGATTCAATTAACCTTGAATCATCATAAAGAGTAGATTAACAAATTCAAATAGTTCTAGACACACACACACAACCAGCAACAAGGTCTTCAAGCATTCATCTTGGATTTTGAGACATCAAAGCACCTTGTTCTACAATAATAATGATTTGTACAACTACAGTATAAAGTAGACCCTTTGAGCATCTACAATGTTGTTCATGCTAAACAATTTGATGAATGTGTTGAATGAGTAACATGTTTTCATTATTACTGTTAGGATATATGGCCTTAAAAAAGAGGGTGGGGGGGTGAATTGTTTATAAGAGATTTTCGAAAACTTTTGAAGGTTTAATGAAACTCTGTGAAGAAATCCATAAGAGGAATCAAGTTAGCCAATAACACAAACTGTTTTAAAGTAAAACACAAAAACAATTGGTTGTTTCTTCGAATCAATCGATTGTTTGTACCAGTTAAAACATAAACAACTTAAAAACAAAATTTAAAGAAGTTCAAAGAAAGAGAAATGCACACAAGCAGTTTATATTGGTTCACTCTTACAACAAGAGCTACATCCAGTTCCCATAAATCATTGGGTAATCCACTAAGCAATCAAACCAGATTACAAAACACCACACACCAAAGTAGTGACCTTGAACCCCTCAAGAAACACACTACCTTTGGCAAACCACACCAAGAGTATTGATCTTGAA
>Ga0123342_1005730_pt1 | contig 17774 bp, 6 predicted proteins | sample Turbeawhitnodule_FD_89960 | JGI IMG/M metagenome (GOLD analysis project Ga0123342, IMG submission 89960) | Root nodule microbial communities of legume samples collected from Mexico - Turtle bean Mexico white nodule | ecosystem: Host-associated > Plants > Roots > Nodule | place: Mexico: Nepantla...
CCCAAATGTATGAATTCAATTCCATACCATTCCGTCATACAATATCATTCAAAAAGTGATCCACAATATTCAAAAGTCTATTTGACATAAAAAAATAACACTTTAATACTAAATCATCAAAACTCAATATTTCCACAAATTTAAATAATATATAAACAAACAACTCAATATATATAAACACACAACATCCCTGCAAGAGAGAAATTGAATATTGGGACCACGTCCCTTCCACATCCAGATCTTCTAGCCTAGGGTTCTATTAAAAATTAAATTTAGCTTCCCTTACCTCAATTGCTTGCTTTCCAAGCAAGTTTTAGAATTTTATTCCCCACCGTTTGGATAAGCTTCAAGATTTACGGGCCTAATGCAAATTAGTCAAACAGAACAAAATTTCAGTATATAATAGAATAAGTTGAGAGGATTAAACTTCTCAACTGACCCCACCAAGATTGATGACTAAATCATAAGGAAAAACATAGAACAAAGGATATTTAGAGTAAAAATGAAATTACTTTGTTTGAAAATCTGATCGGGTAGAAATGTTCCCGAACTCCTCAGCTACAGCGTGGTATGATCAGATTCTAAAATAGATGAAGATTGGAAGAGAAAATTAAGAGAGAGGAAGAGAAAAGAATTGGAGAGAGAATGGAGATAAGGAAGAATAATGTGTGCGGAGTTCTGTTTAAAAAAAAACACGCTGTTACATTTTTTATTTTTATTATAATAACGATAAAATAATATTTGAAAAAACTTCATTAAATTCTAAATTATTTTGATTAAGTGTTTTTACAATAAAGTATTACAAATATTTGGTCTAATGACAATGACTTTAAGAAGTAACTCTATTTACTGTTGTTATTGTTTTTATGTATGAAGTTGAATTAATCTATTATTTTTATGTATGAAGTTGAATTAATTTTAAAGTGATTCATTTTTTTATATTTAATTGTTATTGTTAATTAAAAAAAATAGAAAAATTCTATTTGATGGATAAATTTAAGTGATTGTCCAACTAAGATTTAAATATGTAGAGATTAAATATAAAAAATCAAACTAATTTCGTTTTATTTATAATGAAACCACTTTAAAAAATTAATAGTGATTTGATTTTGATGGTTTCTTTGAATGATGTGAAGTTGTATTGGAAAAAGAAAAAATATTTTGTGGGGTTGTTGAATGAGAAGTGAAAATGGTGTGAATTATTGTGAGTTGATGATGAAGTGTTTTAATTGCATGCCATGATGAGATTTAATTTGATAGTTTAGTACAGTTGGATACGGGTTTTTAAAGGAGTGGTATCTCATTAAGTGAATATAAATGTAGAAGGGCCACAGGGCGACTTTTTTTTAAGAGTTAATAAATTGGTTATCCACTAAAATAAGAAAAAACATACATAACTCACATACTACTATGTCGCCTCTTCCAAAGTATTCATAATTCAAGTACTGCTTTAATAAATGTATTAGTTGGAGCCGTTAAGGGAAACCAGGTCCTTATGTTATGCATCTTACTACTTTTCTTTCATTCAATCATTATAAAAACTCAACCTCAAAACTTACATTCCTGGGAATTAGGTTTTACTATTTACTAAATTTCCCTATTCTTCCACCACCCAACACATTCTCACTCCTTCTACTACCCTTTCTCTATTCTTTTTATAAACCTTTTCTCTTTTTTTGAATAAATTATATTAGGGTAAGTATAAATTATAATCTTTGAATAAATTCTACCGCACCAGTTTATCAGTTTATTATAAAGAAAATATTACTTTTCACAAATTAATTAAAATGTACTAGTTTATAATTATGTTTTGTTCAATACAATTTTAAAAATAATATAAAGTTATTTTTTTTTTCAATTATAATCTAATAATGCATGATTATCAATATACCATCATTCTATTATAAAATATCATTATTATTATTATTCAACAACAAAATAATTCAGTAATCACTAATTACATGAATTCACATCATAATAATTATATATATTCTATATTTTTCGTTGTGAGAGTGATTTACGTACGAATTTGTATATAAAGCTTGTTTAATTAATGACAATTACAACACTAAAATGAGATTTGTCTTTAATCTAATAAAACAAAAGAAATACCTTACCAAACAAAATAAAAAATTGATGTTATCATTATCACACAATTGTGTGTTGTATCTGTTGAAAAAATATTAAATATCAAATTTATCGTGTTTGATTATTGAGATAATATTAAAATACTCAATCATTGAATTACTATATATATATATATATATATTTTATATTTTATTTCATAGTCATTTTCAAATTACTGGTTTTATGTGGATAACATTAAACTTTTAATTTTAAATTATTTTTGTGTTCTTTTTCTCTACTTTAATTTTGACATCCAAATAAACAGGAAGAATGTTCTTAATTTTATTTTTCTTTTCAAGAGTCTCTTTCTATAAACATCACTCTTTCGCTGTCTACTCTTTTCCTTTTCACATGCATGAAAAATAGCAAAAGGATCAGAAAGTGTGGGCAGCTTCTCCCTGCACCTCCAATTCTTCTCCCAACACCTCCATATATTTTTATAATTCCAACTCTACCCCTGCCAATATTTGTTAGGATTTTAGTTTTGTGGGTGACTTATTTTTCATTTTGATGGGGTGTTGGTTGATTGCTGTGGTTGTTTGTGGTTGGTTATGGTTGTCGGTCGTGGTTTTAAAAAGGACAAAAGTAACAGTTCACATTTCACATTTCATATGGAGGTGTAGGGAGAACCACTAGAGAGGTGCAGGGAGAATTTGCCAAAAAGAATAAGGTATTGAAAATTTGAGAGGGAGTTTCTTCCTGCATCCATACATTCTTTAAAATACTGAAAATATTCTTTCATAATTTTGGATTATTGTAAGTAAAAATGTTTCCAAAGGAACCTCCAGAATAGAAAATCCAGAAGACAAAAAATCATTATAGAATATCTTTTTTGAAACACATTTTTTTATTTTCAGATTGGTAAATCCGAAATTAATAAAATACATTCAAGAAAATATGTTCTGAAAATATTCCGGAAAGAATAATCTGGAAATTATTTTTAAAAGGGGTAAAATAGTCTTCTTCGAAAATAATGGGGTGCAGGAGAAATTTGTTGGGGTGCAGAAAGAAATAGCTAATTTGAGATTACCTTAAGCCCGGAACAGCTGGACTAAACGTACTATTTCCAAAAGGGCAAAGACTTTCTACACCCAACATTTCTGAACCTGAACCCAACAAAATTTTCAAATTTCGAAAATATCCTTTATTCTGGAAATGAAAAACTGGAATTGAAAATAATACATTCTGGAAAAGTAGATCCGGAAGAGATTATTGTGTTCCAAAAATAAAAATCCAGAAACAAAAATCAAAAGTCCATTATGAATAAGAAAACCCAGAATTGAAAATAATATATTCCGAAAAAGTATATCCAGAAGAGATTATTGTGTTCTAGAAAAGGGGGTTTGGAATGTATTTTTATATGTTTTCTATTTTTTAAGGGCATTTTCGTCTTTTTCCTGGAATTGGTGCAGTGATATGGTGCAAGAAGCAATTGCCTTCCAAAAGCCCTAAAGAACCCCAGTCCAGTTGGCCCAAAAATTTCTCGTTAGGCCCATTCCACAAATCTAAACTGTGGCGCGCGCGCCTACCTGCTATTCAAACTTAACTACCATTCTTCATCTTCTAAGTTTGAAATCCGAATCATGGAGAAGAAGAACCCATTCTTCATCTTTCCCACTTGCAAACTACACTTCATACCACTGTTTCAACTCGGTTTAGTCCTCTCTGTAAACGTGGTCTTAACGCACTCGCCATGCTCAAAGGCAAGATCAAGCTTCCAGCTCCGGACAAGGTTCGGAGGGTCTTTCCCGACCGGCTTGGAAGCTTGGTCCTTGGATTCGACGAAAAAGGCAACGAAGTCAAAGTATTAGAATTCGAATTCGAGTCCGGCGAAGAGCTCGAGCCGATTCAACCCGGCGAGTTAGGGTTTCAGAGAGAAAGCAACGATGGTGACGAAGCCATGGATGATGATGTTAAGGATCAAATAATTCGGCAGAAACCGAATCCGGTTTCGGTGTTGAAATCCATTTCGGACGAGGAGAAAAGATCGGATCTGGAATACGAGGTTGGTCCTGATTGGAGAAGAAAAATGGAAATGGTTTTGATTTTCTTTAATTTGTGCGCTTTATTGTTCCTTCCTTTCTTTATCCAGCTTTCTCAAAGGGAAATTAATTTGGAAAAGTTGCAAAGAATTGCCGGTGCTGGTATTCCTGACGGAGGAGGTTTGCGTGCTACAGCTTGGAAGGTAATGTTAGAAAAAAAAATAGAAATCTAGATCTGCTGCCACGGATAATGGTGTTCCATTAAAATACAAATAACGTTTATTACACTCTATTAAAAGAAAGGTTAAATACAACTGATGAAAAGTGTAGAGTAGTTTTGATCAAAGTGCGAAGTGTTTATTCGAGGAGGAAAAACACTCCCATTGCACAGGTATTTTAAATATGATGAGCTCCTTTCACAAAATAATGAACAAAAAACGCTCTAAATTATTTTTCAATATCAACAAAAACGTAGAACATTGAAGTGTTTTTCTCCTTGTTTCTGTATGTGTATGTGTATATTTTTTTCAACAAAGAGCTGCATACATAATAGAAACCAAATCGTACAGCCTCCTCAAAGCCTCAACATACAACAAAAGAAAATATCAAAACTAAATTTATAACATGTGGAGAACAAAGACCTGGTCAAAGGAATTAAAAATGTTAAATGGACAATGGATAGGTTTTATCTTTTAGAAACCGATTTATAAATGAAGACTGTTTTACTCTAAATTTTAAATATAAATATTTACTAACAGGTAATTATTCCATCACGTCGGTATGAGATTACAAAACACCTATTTTTTGGTGTTGTTGAATCTAGGTTATCCTGCGCCGAATTCAAAAACTAGAAATAATTATCCATTAAAGGGATTGTAATCTTCCCTTCAAGGACTCGAAAATCAAACACCTGTCATATATACGAGATATTGATTATCGATCTATCACACCAAGTCGACATATTAGAAAGTAGACCTTAATGGTTACAAAACTTGCAACAGTGAGGAATATCATATATCCAATGTTTATGACTTTCCATGCCAATTGATGATACTAGATTAATGTTCCATTTGCAATAGGGTAAAATTCTTTGATTATTTTGCGTACAAGCAGTTGATTGTCCCGTTATGATTTCCACTACCAGCTACTATTGGGTTACCTGCCTTCATCTCATGATCTGTGGGATGAACAGCTAAAAGAGAACAGACAAAAATATGCTAATTTGAAAGAGGACCTTCTCCAGAATCCGGTAATACTGCTAATTCATACATTTTCTCGTAAGGAGTTATATTTATATCAAACAATTACTTGGCTATATCTGATGTGATTTCTACTTTAGCTCATGCTTTCGAGTTTTTACCGATAATGTTGTTAAATCTAAGACAGTCAGAACATGTGTGGAAAGAGTATGAGGAAAGTTCGACTAAGCGAAACGAGGAGAATGATGTTGATGGCCCCCTTAGGCGACATGAAATTTCTCATGAAGATCACCCTCTGAGCCTCGGTACGGCTAGCCTTTGGAGTCAATATTTTCAAGTAAGCTTTTCCTCAGATTACGAAGTTACTCTTGACTGAATCCCTTCAGGATGATGAAGTTTATACTTATCACTGTCTGTGCTTCTTCTAGCATACAGAGATAGTAGAACAGATAGATCGAGATCTGCAGCGTACACATCCAGATTTGCCATTCTTCTCAGGGGAGTCTTCGTTTAGTTGCAAAAATAGGGTAACTAACTGCATCACCAAAAAAACTCCACAGGTTTACTGTTAATTTGTTGTTTTAGTTTTAGCTTAGACATTTATCAAACGATCATCAATTAATTTTCCAGTTTTGAGCGCAGAGTGATAAATTATATAGGGGCTTTGACTCAGAAGTTTTTGTTGATTCTTTGACAATAGGAAGCGATGAAGAGTATCCTTCTCCTTTTTGCAAAGTTAAATCCTGAAATCCGTTATGTACAAGGCATGAACGAGGTCTTGGCACCAATATACTATGTCTTTAGTACCGACTCTGACAAGCAAAATGTTGTAAGTATTTTCCTGGCATAACTGTATTCTCTGATTTGTGGCAGTTCGCGTTGTTTTACTTTGGCTAGGGTAAATGCATCGTGTATATGATGATGACATAGAACGTGACATGCATTTGGCTGGAAACCAAACCTAATGGTTGAAGGAGGATTACTTGTGTTTTGGAAATTTAAATTTGAGCGTGTGTATCTTCTTTAATAATTGCTTACGATGCTACAAAGGCTTCTTCTGATCATCCAATGCAGAAGCCTGAAAATTTTACTGCCAGACTATTTGGCGGTATTTAATTTCTTTCTGTTTTACACATGAACATTACACGGAACAACCATAAATTCTATAATTTAACAGATGGGTTATTAGACTTGGCCATTAAAATTTCATCACGTTGTATAACAATTGTTATTCTCTCGCATCATTCAGCATATTTATGTTCTTGAAGATTGAATGCAACATAAATGAACTATAGTTTTTATCTTTTATTAACTTTCTATTAGGCAAATGTAGAAGCAGATTGTTTTTCTTGTTTTGTGCGAATCTTGGGCGACTCAGTGGATCATTTCTGCGAACAATTTGATAATAGTTCAAATGGCATCCTTGCTACTCTTTCTCGCATGTCAGATTTACTAAAAGTAAATGATGAGCAATTATGGCGTCATCTTGAATTTACAACAAAGGTAGAACCTTTAAACTTTTTCACTTCAACAATCAACAACTTGTACAGCTCCAATCTGTTTAAAAATTGATGTCTCTGAACCTCATGTGCAGGTTAAACCACAATTCTATGCATTCCGGTGGATTACATTGCTACTCACGCAAGAGTTCAAATTTGAGTCTATCTTGAGAATATGGGATACACTACTTAGTAACCCTTTTGGGGTTCAGGTATCTCTCTTTCAACCAAACTACTCTGCAATCTTTCAGGACAAAATTAGTACTCAATTTTGAATATTAGGGTTGATTTTCATATGTGTGGCTGCGTCGTAATAATTTACCCGGCTAATATCTTTTTGCAGGATATGCTTCTTCGGATCTGTTGTGCAATGCTACTTTGCGTGAAAAGCAAACTGCTAATTGGTGATTTTGTGGCCAATTTAAAACTTTTACAACACTACCCTGATGATATCAACCTAGAATACCTCCTCCAGGTAGCCAAGGATATTAGTCCTGACACATCTTATTATTGTTTATCACTTTGATTTATTATGCTTGCACTTTTTGTATAATCTCATCAACTTATCAAGCTTCAAACTGAGGTACCCAATGATGGATACCTAGCACAAGAAATATCCATTGCAAATATTAAGGATAGAGTTCATCACCAGAAGGAAGCACTTATGTATGGGAAGCCACAAAAAATATACAGGTTTTCTTTTATTAAGGATATGTCGGGGTTAATTGACCATAGAAAGGAAATAAAAACTAGTTAGGTTTGTGAACTACTTTTCTTAAAACGTGAACTTTTAAATTTGATTTAATCTTACAAAATTAATTCATCAAAATCTTTAATACACCTTTTTATTCTGAGATCTATTAACTCAATGGTGAATTAGGATAAACTCTAATATCATCTTTAAAAAAAAAAAAAAGTTTTATTAATGGTGAGATATCCAACCATTTAGAAACCTTATATCCGTGCTTCTCAAAATCACCAACCATTTTCTTTTTCATACAACAAATAATTTAACCTTAACAATGAATACATTATTTTATTTATCTATGGAAACAATAAATATTATTAAATATAATAGTGAAATTTAAATTAAAAGATATAAAAGAGTGGACCATTTCAAAAAAATAGAATTTTTCTTATTGGAAAAAAAATTGAAATATTTTTTTTCTATAATGATGTGACACAATATAAACTATAAAATATATTTTTCTCTTTATAATCGTGTGGAAGGAAATCATGTGAGTTACTACCCGACTTTTTCTCTACATTCGCCAGGATTTCATGTGCCTTTTCCCAGAAAATTGGGAATGTGAGAAACTTCTAGTTCTCTGAAGAATGTGAGAAACTTCTCAGGTTGCTTTAATCACCATATATCCTTTCTATCGTTATTATATTATTTTTACTATTTACTGAATTATTTTTTAATTTTTACACATTTTAAATTATAAAAAAACTGATATTATAAACTAAATATTATATAATGTTATATAAAAAATACATACAATGAAAATTATAAAAGAATTTAATGTAACAGTATTTTAAGTTGAGAAATAAAAAAAATCATTTCTAAAAATGAATAAAAAGTTAAATTGAATCAATACAATTTGTTCAAATTAAAAAAAAATATACTTTTAAAAAATAAATGTAACTACTAAATTTTTTAATAAAAAAATAGTTATTTTAAAAAATCTAAAATTATAAATATATAATATTTTGTAAAGAAAACAGAAATTTAATTTATATGATAAAACATAAGTAGTTATATTTTAATTTAGTTTTATATTTACTAATTTTATTGAATAATTTTAACCTAATAAATTAACTCATTAATTTAAAAGCTGTAAATTAGGAATTTGTGAGTTACGAGCTATGTAGCACACTGAGCTAACACAAACATAAACATAGATACTGATACGACACGGACACAGAGATACGTATAATCTCTAAAATGTAGGATACGGGGACAAGGATCTATATATTATATAATTATGAATTATATAAATTGACAATAAAAATTTATGTGCATTAAGTATGTTTCAGTTTCTTTTTAGCACAAAGATATCTTTTTATAGTTGGTTCGAAAGAATTTGTTCCTTATTTATATAATCATAATAAAAATTTATACAATAAGTTTGAGTTTTTATAAAATTAATATATTTCTCATTTTTAAAATTGTAATCGACCTGTATTAGAATTACAGAAATCAAATAAATATTTTTTTGAATTAAACACTTAACCAATAAATATTCTACGGATATCGTGTTAGATATATCCGACAAACGTTATTCAAGAAGTATATGATCTTTATAGGGTTTAGGGTTTAGGGTAGGAGTTATATTGAAAGTTTTTTTATCCAATTAACTCTCATTAGACAAGTCATTTGAACTTAAGCATATAGCTAAAGATATATACGTGGCTCTACTTTTAAAGTAATAAACATAATTTTAAAAGTTAAAAGTAATATTATTTTATTAAAACAAATACCTATGTTATATTGAGACAATAAATGTTACTTTTATGATCAGGTAAAAGTTAATAAAATATTTAATAAAAATTAAGGATTCCAAAACCAGAAATTAAAAAGTATTTGTTTATAATTTAAAACAATTACAAATATTCAAAATGCCTTTTTATTTTAATATAATTTTGTAGAAAAACGTAAAAAACTTTTAAGAATGATATATGATTTTTTTAAGTGATTTTAAAACAAATGTTACTATGAAGGAACCTATAATAATCGCATCTTATTTTTAGTTTAACAAAAAAGGAAAGAAAAAAAAAAACTATTCATGCCATGTGAGATTTTTTAATATAAAGGAATACATAGTTGAGGAGTTAAAAATATCTATCAAATAGAAAATGGAAATATCTGTCAAATAGAAAATGGAGATAACTTACCCATACATAACAATTTATTACAATTTTCTCTTATTTTTTCTCAAATAACATTATTTTTACTTTTATTTTCTTATCCAATACTTTTTTATTTAACACTGTTTCTTCTGACTTTTTTTTTCTCAAATAACACTACTTTTACTTTTAAATATTTGGAAAATTATAATAAATTTAAATATTTATAAAATTGAAATAGAGAGAAATTTAAAATTTAAAAAAATTTAAAAATATAAAAATTTATGAAAAAATATCAATAAAATAAAATATTTTATAGATATTTTGACGTGGGTAAATATTATGAGTAAAGTAAATATAAACCCTAACTTATAAGAAATATTATATAATCATATTTGTTATTATAATTATAACATATATTTATAATTTACATATTCTTTTAATTTAAATATAATATTTTCTTAATTTTTATTTTAAAATTATAATTTATACATTTATTTTTTTATTAAACCTAATAATAAATTTATTCACATATTTTTTTATTATTACATACATATAATCAATAAATAACTTAATTTTTATTTATAATTTTTTAAACCATTTAGTTAATATTTTTTTATAAAATATCCAAAAAAAATTATTTAATTTTTTACTATTACTTATTTTGGTTTTTTTTTAAATTTCCTTCTATTTTAATTTTATAAATATTTAAATTCATTACAATTTTATAAATATTTAAAAGTGAAAATAATGTTATCTGAAAAAAAAAATTAGAAACAATACTAGATAGAAAAAAAAAATGTTGGATGAAAAAATAAAAGTAAAAATAGTGATATTTGAGAAAAAAAAAATCACAATCTTTTTCATCTATAATGGAGTTTAATGTATGAAACATTTCATTTTATATTAAATTTTTTAGAAATTTATTTGACCAATACAAATTTTGGAATAAAAAATAAAATATACTCTGGTATTATTTAATTTTCTTAAGAATAATATATTTAATTTTAACAAATTTTATCTTTACATAGATGTTATAAAACTTTATACCATTTCGTATTAAAAAATATTTATTCTCACCTATCAGTTAAACATTTCTAGTAACTTAAATCTGAAAAATACGTTATCTTCTACAAAAATATGGAAATTTTTTTATTCTCACATTACTTTTAAAAAAAAAAAACAACTTACATGTTGGGCATAGTATGATACTTGACATCTCAACTAGGCTGACACCTCAAGTAATAACAATCATTTGCCATCACATGAAAAAAGTATTATTAAAAAAAAATAAAAATGAGGTGACTAGACCAAAACCCAATGTTAAAAAAAAGGTACGTAGGTAGACTATACCTATTAATAAAGAATTCTAAGAACAGACTAGATAGAAGTCTATTCTAGCAATGAAAAGATTCTGTATGAATAAATCCTAAATTAACCAACTTATCAGCCCATGCATTCCCTTCACGAAAAATATGAGTAACCATAAACCTAATTTTTCCACAGTAATTAAGACAAGTATTCCATCGATTACGAAGCATCCAATGAACATTTGTCCTAGCAGTAAACGCAGCACAAACCCATGCAGAGTCACATTCCAGCCAGACATTAGTAAGACCCAACTTTTGAGCTTCCTCCAAAACATATATAACTCCATAAAATTCAGCAACCAAAGCAGTCTGAACATAAATACTCCCACGAAAAATACTTCAACAAGCGGCAGATCTGGATAACCCCTAGCAGCCCCATCAGTGTTAATTGTAACCCAACCTGGTGAAGGAAACTCCTATATAATAGGAAGAGGACGTAGAACTTTACCAGTATGAATGTTAATACCAAAAAACTTTAGCACATTGAAATTGAACATATCATTTTTCATTGAAGTGTTAGACGAATTATCCACTACGCAAGTTAAATCTTTAATAACCAAAATAGTCATAGAAACCTCAATCTTATCCTGAAAACGAGCATAATTCCTCATACACCATATCATCCAAATAGAAAAACTTATCACAACTAGCTTAACCAATTTAACCAACGGACTACCATCACTCTTAATAAAAGAAAGAAGATAATCCTTATTAGAAAAATCATAAGTAGGAAAAGTGTGTCGAACCCAACTCCAAATACGCAAAGCATTAGCACATTCAAAAAATAAATGTTGAATAGATTCCTCGTGCTTTTCGCAAAGCGTACACATAGAACAAATATGCAGATCTTTATTTTGAATATGTTGATATGTTGGAAGCCGCCCGTGAAAAACTTTCCAAAAGACAAGAGTTTTGGAAGGCGGAATATATGATGACCAAATAAATTTACCCCAACCACAGGTAACCCCTGGTTCCGAGAAAAAAAGTACTAGCTAATTTAAGAGTGAGACGACCAGACTAATCTAAAATCCAATTAAGAATATCCTGTTCCACCCTATCCATGATATGACTAAAAAGATGAGACATCTGCTGTAAAAACAATGGAATATTCCAATCACCACCTGTCCAAAACTGAGAGACTGTTTCCGAAATACTAGCACCATCAGATAATCCTGCAATATTTGCTAAAGAAGTAGGAGCAGACCATTTATCATTCCAAAAATTAATAAAAGAACCTATACCAACAGTCCAAGAAGTATAATCAAGTATAGTATAATAAAACTGTTTAATTCCAGGCCAAAGAGATGAGGATCTATAAACCATTCGAAACTCGTATTTTGATTTAAGGACCCTGACTTTCAAGAGCAAAGACCAAGACTTGTTGCTATAAGAAAAGTTCCAAGCAAGCTTAAGAAGATATGCATTATTTTTATGGTGAAGGTTAATAATTTTCAAACCTCCATTCTCAAGGGGAGAACAAATCGTATCCCAATTAACAGTAACTATACCTTTTTTTTTTTTTTTCAAAATATCACCAGTCCAGATAAAATTTTGACACCACTGCTCAACTTCTTTAAGAAGAGAAACAGGTCATTTATACAAATTAAAACTATAAGTTAGAAAATTGTAATCACCGACCAACTGAACTCGACCCATCATGCTAAGAGATTTACTTTTATGTACCAAATTAATATCCTACGAAAACTAGCTAGCTAGTTTTTTTAAGCTTGTTTTCTTTTTTGTTGCTTTTAAAAAAAGTATTATAGTATTATTATTTTTAAAATAAAAAGGATTTTACGTACTACGAAAAAAAGTATTTTTTACTAAAATTTAAATATTTTCATATCTCCTATTTAACTTTTATACACTTAAAAAGAAGATAAGTAGTAGATGTGACAAACTTAATGAATAATAAAGATCAAATTCAAGTTATAATAGATAATATAAAATCAATTCATTAATCTATTTTTAAAAATTCAATATATTGACGATAAAATTGATAATTTTTTTTATCTTATTTGCCACTAATATTTTTTTCATAAATAAATGTTTAATATATAATAATATCATCATGTTACTACAAATATAACATATATATATTAAAACAAATTTCCAGATTTTCGTATAAATTTCTTTTATCAATAAATACTAGTTGGTCTGATGAGCACTGTCATTTTTTTTTTATCAGCAAACACTGTCATGTAATTCATAACAAACACATAACATAATAATAGGATAAACTAGTCCTAAATAATTAACCAATCAAATCTTCAATATGTAATAAATGTTATAAATGTTGGGAATATATTTTGTTTTATAAAGTAACTTTCTTTTTATAAAGTTTTCGTGTTAGGCATCACTATGCAACTTGACATCTCAGCTAAGCTGACACCTCAAGTAACAACAATCATCTGCCATCGCATGAAAAAATATTATTAAAAAAAGAAAAAAAATACAAAAATATGGGGGGATAGACCAAAATCCATATGTTAACACAAACGATACATATTTTCTTGACGCGTAAAACGCCGGGGTTTGTTTTATAAAGTAACTTACACAATGATTTAATCATTGTCTATCAAAGTTATAAAATAATTATACAAAGTAATATTTATAAAATATTATAATCTTAAAAAAAATTGAATTTGATCATTTAGAAGTAGTATTTGATATATATTTCACATAATATATAAATTAAATTATTCATATGAAAATTCTATGATTACATGGTTGGAACTCGTACAATTTTTTTCTTTGTATATATTATTTGAGTTATCACTAAAACTTAAATATCATATTCGTATATTCTATAATTAAGTACTCACATTATAGTTGTATTAGTGATTGATTAAGATGTAATTTTTTCATGTTTATTCGTTAACACATCACAAAATTCCTTTCAAATCATAATCATATAATGATTTCATTACTCACAATTTTTATAATTTGTTCATCTAGCATCCCATAAACACCCTTTAAGGTATATTTTGTTGAAAAAATCATAACTAATTCTTTCTTATTGATGTTGATACAAAATAAACACTTGCAAAAACAATAAGCAACAAAAAGAAAATAAAGTAAAATAAAATAATGACACCAATGATTTGTAATGTAAAAAAATCTCCTCAACTTGAGAAGTAAAAACCCATGCCCACGGGACTTAATTCCAAAAATGTCTCCATTATGAAAATATGATTACAATATTTGTTTCTCTCACTCTATGAAGATAAACTTAATCTCATGAGATCTAGTCCAAAAAATGTCTCTAACTATGATTTATAATATCACACTATCGTATATGTCAATTCTCTCATGATGTTCTTCTCACTAACTTGCATTTATCTTTCTAACAGGTTCTCTTTGTATAATATATATAGAGAGAAAGAGAGAATATTGACTTCTTCATAAAAAAATAAAGAATAATTAATGTTTGTCACATTTTCAATATACTTTGAAAATATTATTTTCAACTTTCTAAGATGAATTTCATAGTCTTCAGGAGAGATATAATTCCAAGACTTTGGAATGACCATTCATTTCTGTAGGTTGAATTTCATAGTTTTAAAGAGATATATAATTCCAAGACTTTGGAATGACCATTATCAAAATTCATTGGTCATGATCTCTCATTAAATTAAGAAAAGATTCCTAACACATTTATTTATATATATATATATATATATATATATATAAACACTCAATTAAATTATACAATACAATTGTTATAACCTTGAAACTAATTAATATAATTAATAATGACTTTATTTGAAATAGGGGTGGTCATGGATAAATTTGAAAACAAAATGTGTACACCAAATCACAATTATAAAAGAAAATTCCATATATATATATAAATAATAATTTAATTATATTTTATATATTTGACACATCCAAATTTATGTGCACAAAAAAAAATGACACCTCCAAATTTATTATCACTTTTTAATTTATTTTTGGAAAACAATTATTCCTTATACAATCTATCAAAAATAATAATACAACCTTATTATATATATAATTACGGAGACTTATAAAAATGGCTGAATTGATTAGTTTTAATTAATATTTTCATAAATTTAGACTTTAGTTCATCGATACCAAAAAATTAAAGTATATGATTGGTAGTTATATTTAATAATATTATGCATAAACCAATACATCATTTTCAACCAATACAAATTATTTATATTGGTAATGACAAAATAAATGTATTCACATTCATGATAAATGAGTGAACGTCTCATTTCACAGTAAAGTAATAATAAGAACAATAGTTAATATATGTGAAAGTTGGCATATATTTGGTATACATAAAATTATTCCTTTTAAGTTAAAATTAGTATACAAGCTGAAAAATAGTTTTCATTATAATAATAGTTCTAAATTTATGTATAAATACTAATTTTTGGAATTTTTTTATCTTTGTTTTATCTTTGAAATATTTATAAAGACCTTGAGAGTAGTCATGTGGTATTTTTCACACAAGATTCGACTTTTAAAAGAATAGAGATTTTAAATTAAAAAATTATATTTAAATATAAGCTTTAATTTAAACTATTTAAATTCATTTACAAAATCTTGTCATTTTTCTAAAACTCTTCGTTCACATTTTTTTCTATCTTCTCTCTATGTTTGTTATAAGACATTCGCCCTTTTTTTTTCTCTTATTAAAAGGCACAACTTAAGAGACCACTTAACTAGAACAATTTAATCCAATTTGATTTTTGTTTTTTAATTTTCTGAATGCAAGTTTTAACTTTTTTTAACATTGTTTAGCTTTAGGATTAACTTTAAGGAGCAAAGGATAATAGATAAGAGAAGTCAGTTTTTTATTTATTTTAAATTTGTGAATTGTTGGAATTGTGTTTTTCTCTCTTATAAATTGAATGTGAGTACTACCGGTGGAAAAAAAAATCTTTTATAGATGATTACAAGTTGATGAAATTTAAATTTTGCATGTACTATTAATTGGAATTATTCTATGAAAAACTTGATTCCTGGTGAGATGATATTGTTAATTTGATAAATGTGAGTTTTGATGGGAAAAAAATATTTGGATATGCATAGTATGAAGAAGTAAACTTTAAGCCTAACTTAACCTCATAAAATCAGCTTATGATGTGAGGTTTGTATCCATTTTTATGAAATGTCTCAATTTATAAAAAAGAAGTCAGTTTTTTATTTATTTTAAATTTGTGAATTGTTGGAATTGTGTTATTCTCTCTTATAAATTGAATGTGAGTACTACAGGTGGAAAAAAAAATCTTTTATAGATGATTACAAGTTGATGAAATTTAAATTTTGCATGTACTATTAATTGGAATTATTCTATGAAAAACTTGATTACTGGTGTGATGAAATTGTTAATTTGATAAATGTGAGTTTTGATGGGAAAAAAATGATTTGGATATGCATAGCATGAAGAAGTAAACTTTAAGCCTAACTTAACCTCATAAAATCAGCTTATGATGTGAGGTTTGTATCCATTTATAAAAAATGAAATGTCTCAATTTATAAAAAATGAAATGTCTCAATTTATAAAAAAATGAAATGTTTCAATCTCTAATCGATGTGTAATCTCTCCTTACACCGAGAGTGAAAGTTCGTGCGTGTGACAATATATTATGGGTGGTCCGATAACGACCCGTAGTGAGTGGTCCGATAAGTCCATCAAACACTCGCTACAATATGTTCGAAAATAACTCCAATATCATATTATGAAATAGAACAAAGATGAACAAAAGAGAAAAAGAAAGAACATGAAAATAAATATTTTTTCTATTTTATTTTCCTTCTTCATCAAAGAAAAAGTCTAAATATATAAAAGTTAACTTATGTTTAGTTACAATTAAGTTGTTTAATGGAATGCTACTTAGTAATTGATCTAGTTGAAATTTTGTGTATATTAAATTTTATAATCATTAATGAAAGGAAATATATAAGCTACCTTACTTCTAAATGAGTTAAATGAGAATTTTAATTGTGAAAAGTCAGAATGATGTTTCTTTATAAATACTATTGATGAGGTGAGGTGTAAGGAACTATCATGACTACTTGTGAATTATCATGCAATTTGATAGAATCAAGACATTCTTAAGAATAATTTATTAATATGTATATTATATAAGTTGTTGAATAAGAAATTTAAGTTAAAATTCTTTAAATTTTTTGGATTAAAATAAAATCACAAATATTATTGATAGACTAATATACACTTGTGTGGTTGATTACATAACTATACATAATGATAACATTAATTTTTATGTTTGACTTAACAACTAAAATATTTTAACTTCTAAAATACTGGTGTCTATTAATACTAGTTTACCTGTATTTTATAATTATGATTATTGTAATGGCATCTATTTATTTAATTTATTCCAATATTTAAAATATTTTGGATATTACAGGGTTTCGTATTTATTGAAGGGAATAACATTGAGTTGTAGATGTTAATAAGTTACTACAAATTATACTCAATAGATGATAATAATAATAGTAGGTGAGGAAAACCAGGGAAAAGGATTGTAGAGAATGCTTCTGATAAAGAATGTCATAATTTGAATATTTCAACAAACAATATAATTCAATTTATTAGTAAAAAAATATTTATAAATGATAATATATATATATATATATATATATATATATATATATATATATATATATATATATATTTTTTATATCTTATTTATTTTTTTTCTCTTTTTTTAATATATATATATAATATATTTTAAAAAAAATATA
>Ga0123342_1005731_pt1 | contig 17766 bp, 12 predicted proteins | sample Turbeawhitnodule_FD_89960 | JGI IMG/M metagenome (GOLD analysis project Ga0123342, IMG submission 89960) | Root nodule microbial communities of legume samples collected from Mexico - Turtle bean Mexico white nodule | ecosystem: Host-associated > Plants > Roots > Nodule | place: Mexico: Nepantla...
CATGGTATTCTACGGAGGTTTTGAAACCCATGGTATTCTACGGAGGTTTTGAAACCCATGGTATTTTACGGAGGTTTTGAAACCCATGGTATTTTGAAAGGCTTTTCCTGAGGTTTAAAAAAATCCTGGGGAACACATTCCCCATAGATGGTTTAGCGGGGGAAACTACAACCCTGGGTAAATGACTTAATGGAGGTTTTAACCCTAGATAATATAAAATTAAACCCTTGTTAAAACCATTTTTTCTTGTAGTGTTCGATGTCACCCAAGACCAAGCTTTCAACTGCACCATTGAATCTTCGAGTGGTCTATGTGTCCGTTCGCGGAGATCTATTATTTGTATGCTTACACAATTATATTATTTATAGTAGTAATGATCATGTAACACTTTATTTAAAATTAATTTTAAATTCAAACAAGATCCTGAAAGTGTAATATAACTTTTGTTTAACATTGATAAAATCATTAGTTAAAACTTTCAAATGAAGTCTTTTTTTCACCTAAAGTCTTACCAGACTAATTTACGAAAAGAATTACACTGTACAAAAACCTATTATAACTTCGTCCTTTAGCTGATTCATTCGTTGACCATAGGTCGCTTGATGTGTATGTCGGTCAATAGACAACACCTTAACCAGGTCTAATGAGATTACATTCTGTTACGGAAATTTTAAAGTACTTAACTAACAACTGTAACTTTGTATCTTGTAACTCGTTTTTTAGTACTTCAATTGATCCCTGTTACTAAGAAAATTGAATCCCTATAAATGTAATAGGTTCTAAATAACAGAGTTCAACTTATTGGCTTACAACAATACCAAATAGAATCGTGCTATGCGGATGAAAAATTCTTATTTTGCTTCCTCGTAAAAACCGAAAAGCAAGAAAAACATGTTGGACTTGTGGTGATGTCCTTCGATAACATCGTTGTAGTTTCGTTAATATATACCAAAACGAAGCAACATGTTTTTTCACTGTTACAGACTCGCTCGTTTTTCATCCAACTCAGTCAATGCCGTCTTATTCTTCATCATCATCCTTCTCAAAATCAAAATCAAAATCAAAGTCAAAATCAAAACCCCAATGGAGATACGATGTGTTCATCAGTTTCCGGGGGAAAGACACTCGTAGGAATTTCGTTTCCCATCTCTATTCTGCCCTCACAGACGCCGGAGTGAACGCTTTTCGGGACGATGAGAAGCTTGACAAGGGAGAAGAGCAGAAATCAGAACTGTTGCATGCAATAGAAGGGTCTCAAATAACCATCGTTGTTTTCTCCCAAAACTACATTCGCTCTGAATGGTGTCTTGATGAACTCCTCAAAATCATGGAATGCCATGCTTTTAGAGGACAAGTGGTTCTCACAGTATTTTATGATATTGTGCCGTCAGTTTTACGTGACAACCAACATATTTCTTTCGAAGTCGTTTCTGACCAACCGAACACGATCAAACTATGGAGGAGAGCACTCACAGAAGCAGCAAATTTATCAGGTTGGGATTTGAGAAATTACAGGTATGCAATCTATTCTGTTTTATTATTACTACCATTATTTGTTCAGCACCAGCACTGAAAGAAGTAATATCTGAGTGCATTTTTCCCGAGTCAGTGTTTGCATGAGAAGAATGATTGTGTAGAAGTAGAGAGACAGCATACAAGAGGATTTTATGACCTACTTATATCATTCACTTAAAAGCTACTTATATTGAAAGGTATACAAGTATGTTGGAGCATGAGTGTAGTGAAGGTTTTAAATATCAATAATTTTGATCTCTTAAACTAATTTGCATTTAATGATTTTTTTACTATATACCACTAAAATGTCATGCTAAACCTTGTCATTTACTATATTCCTTTAACCATTTGTGTCCATGTCATTTTGGGTTATCTTTTCATGCAGAAATGAAAATGATGCTATGAAGAACATTGTAGGTGAAGTTTTGAAGAGACTAGATAGAACGTACTTGCCTATCACAAACTTTCCAGTTAGACTACAATCCCAAGTGCAGAAGGGTATTGACTTGATTAGAAATAAAAAAATAGGAAGCTGTATATTAGGGATTTGGGGAATGGGAGGGATTGGCAAAACAACCATAGCCAAATCCATTTGCAATGAAATTCGTCATGAATTCAAGTATAAAAGTTATCTTGCAAATATCAGAGAAGCTTGGGGAGGAGGTCGTGGCCCAGTTGATTTGCAAGAACAGCTTCTTTCAGATATCCTTAAAACAAAAAATAAGGTGCATAGCACTGATTGGGGAAAAGGCATGATCAAGGAAATGCTTTGCACAAAAAAAGTACTTGTTCTTCTTGATGATGTGAGTAGCGTAGAACAATTAAATGATTTATGTGGAAATCGTGATGCAATTGGTGAAGGAAGTGTCATAATCATCACAACCAGAAACGTACGTCTACTGAGGGAGATTGGTGTTGATTGTGTGCATCGAGTGGAGAAAATGAATGAACTTGAGTCCCTTGAGCTTTTTAGTTGGCATGCTTTGAGGAGAGCCGATCCATGCAGAGACTTGTTTGAACTCTCACAAGAAGTAGTCACATACTGTGGAGGGCTACCACTAGCTCTTGAAGTTCTTGGATCTTACTTGTACAAGAGAAGAAAAGAAGAGTGGGAAAGTGTGTTATCAAAACTAAAAGAAATACCAAATGATAAGATACAAGAGAAATTAAGAATAAGCTATGATGGTTTAGAAGATGATCAGCAGAAGGGCATATTCCTTGACATATGCTGCTTCTTTATTGGTAAGGACAGAGCCTATGTCACAGAGATACTCAAAGGTTGTGGACTTTATGCTGAAATCGAATTAACAGTCCTGGTAGAAAGGAGCCTCATCAAAGTTGAAAAGAATAACAAGCTTGGAACTCATGATTTACTACGAGACATGGGAAGAGAAATTGTTCGTCAAAGTTCACCGCTACCACAACATCGCAGTCGATTGTGTTTTCATAATCACGTACTTGATGTATTGACAGAACATACCGTAAGAACTTTCTCTAACTATTTTGAACTTTCAGTATGATCTTTATCAGGACCATAATAACACATTCTGTTTTAATCTTCCCAATCATATTGTTTTTCTTAACTTGTTGGTTGAAAGCCACGTATACTCACACAACATGGAAACTTATACATGTGTAATCTCCAAAACATAGAAAAAAAACACGTATGAGTTATATGATAGGAGATCAATTGAAAACACTTTAGTTCAAATTCATTTAAGGAAAATTAACAAAGTTCACATTATTGGAAGAAGATAAGATAGGATTTGTTCTTTAATTTTATAATCATAACACAGACTTATATAATAAGTTTAGATTTAAAAAAAATCATTATAACTCTCTTAGAATTGTTAGAGATTCAACAAATACGGCTCTTACTACTGTCATATGCAGTTATATGCTTAGGCTGCAGTTTTTGTGCATTGCTTATTACGTTTCTGCTGTGAGAACAGCAAAGGGTTCGGTTTATTGAATGCTCAAATTTTCGTGTGTTTATTTGATTACAGGGAACAGAAGCCATTCAGGGATTAGCTTTGAAATTGCAAAGAACTAGCAGAGTACAATTCAGTGCCGAAACATTTGAGAACATGAAAAGCCTAAGGCTTTTGCAATTTGATCATGTCCAACTTGCTGGAGATTATGGCCATCTTTCCAAACGCTTGGCATGGGTGTATTGGGGAGGATTTTCATCAAAATACATACCTCACAACTTCTATCAGGGAAAAGTAGTTGCTATTGACATGAAACACAGCAATCTTAAGGTAGTATGGAAGGAGCCCCAGCAACAGGTATATCTTTATTAAAACTTTCTATGGCCACCATGCTAATTACTTCCTCCATCTACTTTGCTAATACTCTTCTCAAAAATATCTCTTGCAGTTGCTGGAAAACCTAAAGTTTCTCAATCTTAGTCATTCCAAGTTCTTATCAAAGACCCCTGACTTTTCAAAGCTACCAAATCTTGAGAGACTCATTCTCAAAGATTGTCCAAACTTGTCTGAGGTGCACCCTTCCATTGGAGATCTGCGTAATCTTCTTCATTTAAATTTGAAGGACTGTGCATGCCTTCAGAATCTCCCAGTGATAATCTATAAATTGAAGTCTTTAAGGGCACTCATCCTTTCTGGTTGTTCAAAGATCGACAAGTTAGAAGAAGACATAGTGCAGATGGAATCATTAACAACTCTAGTTGCAGACAATACTAGCCTAAAACAAGTGCCCTTTTCTATAGTAAGATTTAAAAGGATTGGATTTATATCACTCTGTGGATTTGAAGGATTAGCAAGTGATTTATTTCCTTCTATCATATGGTCTTGGACTTCTCCAACAACAGGTCTTGTATCCTCTGTTCAATCATTTGGAAGCACGTCAACATCTTTAGTCTCTGTGTATATAAAGGATGACAATTTGGGTAACCTACTATCAAAGCTTAGTGAATTTTTAAAACTTCGAAGCATTTGTGTGCAATGTAACTCAGATCTTCAACTAAGTCAAGAATTAAGAAGGATGGTGGATGACTTCTGCAAAGTACATTTTGCAATGGAAACAACAAATGCACCACAAATTTCAGAAAAATCTGTGGTATCTCATTTGATTGGAATGGGAAGTTACAACCAAGTCATTGATATGCTTAGCAGTAATATCACAGAGGTTCATTCTATCTCTCTAATCTCTAGCCTCTCATATTATGTATTTGCTACTAATCAAATATAGGAATTGAAACATAAGGAGGGATCTATGCGTATGCTTCACTATTTTGGCATTTAGCTTGGTTGGGAGCACTACTCTATCACTTCTATTACAAAGTGAATCTAATAATAAAATTGTGAGAAGAGAAATCTCATATGAGGGAAAATTTACTTTGATGCTCACTTTTCTTATTATAAGAGGAGCAAAATGTTTTTTAAGTAAGACACATAAAATCTCTAATTTCTTTTTTACTAGAAAAGTTAAGAGAAGAAAAATAGTTTTCCCTTTAAGGTTATGATTCTGGTTATTTTTCCTAATTCCAAGAAAGGGTATTATTGTTTTCTCATTGGAGGTAGGGAGAAGGGTATTGTAATTTTATTTCCTTTAGTAATATTATATTATTATATATTACCTATTTTGTTCATCTTTTCATTTTTTTTTTATTGTAGTTGTGAGTTGTTATTGTTGTTACTCTATTACCCAACAAGATTAGAGCTTGGTTCTTGAGTATTTGAGTAAAGATTGGCAATAATTAGAATTATTTTATCCTTGTGTGCTACATTTGATTTACATATTGAGCAATTGGATGTAAAAGTTATTTTCTTCATGGAGAACTTGAAGAGGAAATATATATGATCTAACCAAATTCTATGTACATTTTAAAGCATGCGCCTAAGTATTGGTATAAGAGATTTGATTCCTTTATTAGTAGCCTCAGTTATAATAGACTGAGTTCAGACCATTGTACTAAGTTTGATGAGAATGATTTTATGATCTTACCGTTGTATGTAGATAACATGTTGGTGGTAGGCCCAACAAAACTTAACTCCAAGAATTGAAGACAAAATTGGTTAAGGAGTTTGATATGAAGAACTTGCTATCAACAAACAAGATTTTAGGGATGCAAATTTACTGAGAGATAAAAGATTGAAAGATTTGGCTTACTTAGAATAATCTTAATTAAAATCTTGCAGGCCTACAACATGCAAGATTTCAAGCAAAATTTTATCCCATTACCAATCAATTGTAAGTAATCCTCAGGTATGAGTCATAGCAATAAAGTAGAGAGGATGAAAATTTTTAGAGTACCATATGTCTCAACAGTGAGAAACCTTATGTATGTTGTGATTTATATAAGACCAAACATTGCACAAGCAATGGGAATGGTTAGTAGATTCATGACAAATAGTACTAGAGAGCATTGGAAAGCTATTAGGAGGGTCCTTATACATCAAGGGAACCTCAAGTGTTACTATGTTTCGAAGAATCAAAATTAGTTGTAAAAGGCTATGTTGATTTAGATTTTGTAGGTGATCTTGATAAAAGAAAATCTACTATGTCTATATGTTTAGACTTACATGAAGGGCAAGAAGTTGCTTATCCAAGTTACAAAGTATTGTAACTTTGTCTGCTACAAAAGCTAAGTACATGACAAATACTCAAGCATCCAAGGAAACTATTTGGATTTAAAGGTTAATGGAGGAACTCGAGGTCAAGCAGCAAAACTTGTTGTATATTGTGATAGTCAAAGTGTCTTGCACATTGTAAGGAATCCTATCTTTCATTTTAAGACAAAGCACATAGGCATATGTTACCACTTTGTTCAAGAAGTAGTAGAAGAAGCAAGTGTACATATGCAAAAGAATCATACCAATGAAAACCTAGCATATGTTATGACAAAGCCAGTTAATTAGCATTAACAAGTTTATATGGGCTCAATCCTATTATGGCCTATCGAAAAAATAAGCAACATAATGACAAAATATAAAATATGGTGTAAAGATTTGATTAATTTCATCAAAATCTTCAACTGGAAGAATGTGAGAAGAGAAGTTCTACGTCAAGAAAATTCATTTTGGTGCTTAATTCTCTTATTATAGAAGACGTAAATTAGTCTTTTAGTAAGACACATCAAAAATCTCTTTTTTAGTAACACACAAAAAAATGTCTTCTTTTTATTTTCTGCTTTAGTACTCGAGATAAAAATTAAGAGAAAAAAAAAAAGTTTCTCCTTTAAGGTTCTTCTTGCACTTGTTCTTCCTATTTTCAATTTCCTCCTTGAAGTTTGAGAGAAGGATATTTAATTTTTTTCCCTTTAGTAAAATTATTTTACTCTCTATTGTCTATTTTGTTTTTCTTTTGAAATTTTATTTTAGTTGTGAGTTCATATATTTATCTAGTACCAACAAAAATCTCTTATATTGTTTTTCCATATAAGATTTATGATTTTCAAGAATTGCATTGTGAAATGGTTGATGATGAAATCTTAAAACTCAATACACTAGTATTACCTTGAACAACTTTATGATTTGAGATGATCAAACTTTATCGCAAGTGGGTGTCATACAGATCAAATAGAAATCTCACCAACTATATTGACTGAATTCATTTCAATCCATTTCCTTATCTATTTTTTATGCTGCATACTTTTGTTCTTAAACAGAAACTATAATGGCACAAATTATCCACTTGAATTGAATAGCATAATTACATAAATAGTAAATAAATGACTAAGGTTTAGTTCATGATACAGGTCTTGAAAACCCATGGTTCCAGTGATGTTCACCTTCCAGGGGACAAATATCCTTATTGGTTAGCCTATACAGGGGAAGGATATTCAGTACCTTTCCAAGTGCCTGATGTGAGTGATTGCCCAATGAAGGGGATGATTTTGTGTGTTGTTTATTCATCAACAACCCCTGAAAACATGGCAAGTGAAAAAAGTCTTGCAATTGTATTCATCTTTAATAACACAAAGAACACCATTCAGATGTACAAGCAAACAGCAACAATGTCTTTTACTGATGAAGATTGGGTAGGTATAACATCAAATGTAGAACCTGGTGACAATGTTGAGATTTCTGTAGTTTTTGGGCAAGGAGTGAAAGTTAAGAAAGCAGGTGTGTATCTGATATATAGTGAGTCAATTGTAACAGAAATGGCATCACCTGAAGTGAGCACACAGCCATCAGGAGAAGGGAGTGAGCAATCATCACTTGAAGTAGAAATGGAGCCATCTCTTAGTGTTCAAATGGAGCCATCTCTTGGTGTCCAAATGAAGCTACCAAAGAAGCCAAAGAAAAAAAAGTTTTCAAAAATTTCCAAGAAAATGAAAGCATGTTTATGCTTAAACTAGAACTTCTTTTTAATGGACATTCAATGGTCATTATGGAGGATTAAAGTCTTTCTGGTCTTTTTTTTTTTTTGAAATATAAGAAAAAAAAACAACATTCACTACATCAAATAGAAACCAGTTTTAGAAAGAAAAAAAAATAGTTGCTATATTAACTAAACTAGAGATATTTTTAGGGGTAAATTATTTTTTTCTAAATTAGTTTTTATTATTATTAAATAGTTTCTAATTAGTTATCAAGGTTTTAACTACTAATTATTTAGATTCTAAATTTGATAGTAAAAACTTTGGTCGCTAATTAAATGTGAATTTAGAAACTATTTAACAATAATAGAAACTAATTTAGGAACCAAAAATTTTTTAGTTTCTAAAATTGTCTCTAATTTAGTCAATATAGTAACTAATTATTTTTTGTCTCTAAAATTGATTTCTATTTAATGATTTTCTTTTAGTGATTGTTTTAATATATATATATATATATAAAAGAAAATAATCAAATTACACTATATAACTTTAATTTACATCGTTTAATCTATTAAATCATGTTTTTTCTAAACTCATAATTAGATTGAAAGTTCTTTTTACAAATTATATACACATAATTTTATATTAAAATTATCTGATATTTCACTAATATAAATTAAATCAAAATCAATGTAATGTATACTTTTTTAAAATTTATTAAAATGTGCATAATTTGGCATTTTAACAAAAAATTGATATAAACAATCATTATTAGTATTGTTCAAATTTAATCTGAATAATCATGATTATGTTTGTTCAAATTTAACAAAATTTATAATGATACAAATTATAAATTAACAATTATATCAACAAAATTCCTTTTTTTATAAAGTTAGTTACCGTATAACATTTAACAAAAACTATCCTTATGTAATTTGAAGTTTTTTTATATTCAATCAAGATCTCAAAAATACACTAGGCCTAACCTGTTCATTTGAGGACGCCTCTGGTTGGATGAGTTAAGATCAACATGGATGGTGTTGTTAGAGGATGTCATGGACATGTTGCTTCTGATGGTATTTTCGGCAAGAGTCAAGGGGAACACAAGAGGTTTCTATTCTTATTTGGGTATCAACAAATATTTTTATGTGAAACTTATAGTTGTTATCATGGCTATAGAAAATGTTAGAATTTATTGTCATAAATGTTTGTAGTTGGAATGTAATTCTACTATGGTTTGTGAAGATTTTCCTCGTCCTTAGTCTATTCTCAAGGTTATTAGAAGAAGATGGATGAAATGTATGAAAAGTTGCAGACCTATGCACTTTCAAATTCTCATGTTTTTGTTTAGTGAAGGCAATGTTTGATCATCTTTCCAAATTTGGAATTGATAATAAATTGGTCTTTCTTGGTTTAAGGTGTTCTTCCTTTTTTTTTATTAGTCTAAGATTCTTTTCGTAATAGGTATCAACTCACATTTTTGTTTTGTATTTTTCATTTGTGAGAGTTTGGTTGTATGTGAGCATGAGTTGGTTTAGTCCCATATTTTTGTGTTTGTTTTTCCTTTTCCTTTTTCTTTGATGCAAATTTTTATATGATTGTTCAACTTTGAAATAATGATGCGGTAAATGTCAACTTTTAATAAAAGATTAAACTCCTATGTAAATCTCACTAATTATTCACGAGTTAAGAGGGTTAGGAAATCAGACTCTTGTTCTTGAGAAACAATGACAACTTTTAGTCATTAAAACTTTCAACAAGTGGTAGGAGTCAAGCACAATTACAAAGAGAAAGAATAGCATACTTATTTCTCTCTGTTAAAAAATGCCTATACCAAATAAATAATGAATGTTGTAACAATATTTTGAGACATACAAGGTGTAAATTTGATTCCTTGGGCACATCTCCTGGGATGTTGAAGAAACATAAACTAATAAAAACTAATATCGATTCCAGTAGGTTCTTCGTCTGAACTTGTTGTAATCAGGCAAACGTTGAATAGGTCCCATAGCAGCAATTGCAATATCCTGCAAGGCCAAATGTAATGTGAATGCTGAGAGAAGCTGACGGAACAAAATGCCTAGAAAATGAACTGGCGTTTGTGTTATTGAAAGATTAATAAGATTGGTTCACACAAAACCTTGTCATAAATAAATCGGTTAGCAACACGTTTTATTGTGCTTGCATCCACAGCATCAATTCTAGCAAACAATTCTGCAAATGGTATTCTTCTGTTGTAGGTGAGTAACTGGAATGATGACCACATAAAAAGTAATAAGAATAGGAACTATCAAATGGTAGCAACAAAACATTGTATTGTATAGATTCAATTATTTGCATAGGGTAAACAACAAGGAAATTTCAGCATGAAAAGCTTATTGACCATTGAAATGACATCTTATAAATTTTAGACAAAAGTTATGAGCCTAAATAAAAGAAGGTTCTATACACAATCTCTTGCCAAAACTGTTAAATAGTATGTAAACATAAAAAAGTATCAGGTTTTCTGCTTCGGAATCTCGTTGTACTATTATTATCTTTTATTTAATCATCATATTCCTAGTTGAAAATGGGAATCTTTTTCTTTCACAACTCACGCACCCACAACACTCAGCAACATTACATCACATTGTTTGAGTTTGTGTTTGGGCCTGGGATCTCTAAAGTGAATAGGCATGAAAAATAGTAGGCCTCTCTTTTCTATTAAGCTGTCATCTACAAGTCTTGGCTTCAAGTTATGACTTGCTTTTTGAAAAGAAAGTAATAAGTCACGGGTGAACTTTGCGCCAAACAGGTAAATAGTTTTCTAATTGTAGTAGTGTTAAATAATTTTATTTACACATTTTTTCTTTGGTCATGAAAGTTGTTTTGAGTTAAGATTTATTGTACCTGGCGCCCAATATCTTCAGCTACTGGACTTGTTCCATCTATGTGGAGCAGGAGTGAAGATTTCAACTGTGAAAAACACAATTTTAAGTAGCTACCAATGAACAGAATACAGAAATAAATTGAGCACCACTAATCTAACATATCTTGCATGCAAAAGAAAAATTCCTATTTTCACATTAAATTAGCAGGGTAAAGAAACTGTGCAAAATAGGAGCAATGGTACACACCTGATTACGAGCTCGAGTGACATCATCTTCTGAAACCTTATAAGCCAACTTGGTTGTCTCATGCATTATTGCATAGCTTAAGTCATCCAAGCAATCCTTCTAAAGAACAAATTAAAAATGGATCTTCATTACATAAAAATGTAAAGATTATTGTAGAGCCAGAGGTTGCGGAAGACAATGTATTTTGTATGCAACTTGTGCATAATGTTCTTTAAAAAAATAAAATGTTCATGCACTGCTTGAAATAAAGCAATTCATGTACATTACACACAGTTAAGATTAGCATAGCCACCCACAACACTCCAGATTCTAATAGGTTTATATAGATAAAACAATATATATTCTAATAGATTTATATAGTTCTTTCGAGTTCACAAATAAATTATAGAATTCACAATGCCAAAAGAATCTAATGTGTGTTAAATACCACATGTGGAAGGATCAGGAAGATGATTTTGCACCATACAAAATACATGCTTCCAACTTTTATTGGGTTTATTGCATTAGGCCCTCATGTTTCAGTATAGTCAAGTGGGTTTTTTCTAGCTAATTAGAAATTATTAGTTGTCTAAATCAAAGTATAGCTTCCAGGAGAGTGGGCATGAGCCATTTCTTTTATAATCTGATTTGCTTTGATCTGCCTAAGTTATTTTACTCTATTTAGCTATTTAAATTTTTATATTGAACATTATATATGATTTATATGTTATATTTGAAGTATCTTTTCATTATATTTGAATTTTATGATTCAAAACAAAATTAGGAAAGAAATGTTGAAAAATCAAAGAGGATTAGAAGCATCCAAGAGGGCTAAAAGTTGGTATGTGTGTGGAGATACATGGTGCTTGTATTCAAATCTACATGTAACACAATAAACAAATGCATTGTGAATCTAAGAATGTACACAATGACTCACCTTAGCAACAGCATAAACACCAAAGAGACCTGTATCCTTATAATTAGTATTGAAGGCCATCATGCTTTCTGCAACTTCATTAATGCCAACTCGTTGCGCCAACTCAGAACTGTAACAAGGAAAATTTACTGTGTTATGTGATCATGAGGAGGCAGAGCAGCTAGTTTTTTTTATTTTGGGGGTTAAAAAAGTGCCCAAGTGGCGTACCCCATGTGCTTTCCACCTCCTGTGGATTTATTCCAAGAACCCAACATAGCTTGCATGACCATCAGAGCAATGGAATCAGGATCTGTCCATGCAGCACCTTCAAAAGCTACAGCAAATTGTGCAAGGGGAATATCATCATCCAAAATTCTAACCTGTTTTTAAAAACATATTAAAGTAGTTATTAATTTTCACTACAAAACAAGACAGTTTTTTATGCACTCAACGTGTTTATTCTAATGATCTTGCCTCGGAACCAGTAAAGTTGGCTGGTTCTTTTGCAACTAATTGAGAAGCTGTGGTGGGATCTGTTGACAACTTGGTAAACAACGTTTTTACTTGCTCTACAATTTCTTCATGCTTGACAGCTCCAGATGCGGCAACCACCTAAGAAATCAGACCCAAACCACACAGTCATGAGGACATTTTGTCTTATTTAGGAATTGAAAGATACACTGTATGAAATGTCACAGAATAACAATGTAGTAAGAATATTATCAGAAGGTCAATAATTTCTGCATACCATTCTAGGAGCTGTGTAGTGTGTCTGAATGTAGTTTTGCAGATGATCTTTAGTGATTGTCCTGATATTCTGAGCAGGTCCAAGAATTGTTCGACCAAGTGGACTGTACTGGAAAGCAGTTGCATGTAAATGGTCAAAGATTACTTCTTCCATTTGTCCCTCAACCTAAAAGCAGTTGCACATTATGAGAATATAACTGTGTTAGCCTTTCATAAACCAAATCATGAAAGAAACAGGAAGACAGAAAGGAATTAAATAAACTCAAATAAGTAAAAGTGATATTGCATAGCAATGCACTTGACACGCGCAGACATATATGCACACTTAACATTAAAAATCTTCTTAATTGTTCTCATCATATAGACACAAAAACAAAATGGCGAGACTATTATAGTTCTACAAGTAGATAATATGGGATCAAGTGATTATCTTGCAAGTAAGGACGTATAAAAAAAAATTACAACCGAATTCTAAATCAAAATAAAACCTCGTGCTATTCAGAAACCGAACTAATAAAAAAAAGTTAACAATCGATCCAAATGACCGATGACCGATGCAATGCTTTCTGATTTTTTTTTTATAAAAAAATCATCCAAAAGACCAAAATGCAATGCTTTCTTTTAATGAAGAAATCTTAATAAATAAATAAATTAATAAATAATTCAATTCAATTTTAAATACTACTGTTCATCAACTCTCTCACTTCCCATTTAAGCCAGAAAACACCTCTACACCCAATTTTCCCGAAAAGAATACCTTTATGACTAACACCAAATAGAGAAACAAAGAAAAGTATATAGAAATCACTAAATATAAATAAACTTGCAATTCAAATCCCCCCATTGATATTACCTTTTCCATTTCCCACAAAGCAAAAAAACAAAGCGATGGCAACAATATCTTCAAAAGATTAACAAAAAATGGAACGACAAAAAAACATTGAAACCATAGGAAGGAAAAAATGTGTAATTCAAATCTGCTCCATTTTCCCTTCTATTTCCAATAATGCAAAGCAGGAAGAAAAAACACCCAATTGCAACAACAAAATAATCACTCCGATATTACCACAAAATGAAAAGGACAAACGAAAATCATAACAATTTAACAGAAGTGCACTTCGGATTCTCATGGAATAGTCATCTCCTTCATTTCCCATAATAAAACAAAAAAAAAAAAACACCTCCACACCCAATTGCACCCAATTGCACCAAAACAACAACACATTCAAAATCAACACACACAAAAATAAGGAAAAAAACATCATCTCCTCCATTTCCCACAATTCAAGGCAAACAAGAAACCTCAATCACATCAAAACAATCAACACATTCAATGTTAACACAAAAATAAATAACAAAATAAAACACAAGCATCATCCCCTCCATTTCCCACAATTCAAAGCAAACACACACACACGATCGCTTAAAAAACCAACATTCAAAATCAACACAAAATAAACAAGATGAAAAAAAATCACATTAACCATTTACCTCCTCCATTTCCCTCAGAATCACATCACGCTCACGGATGATCCTATTATCATCGAACTTCGAATTCTGCAAGATATCAGCCAGAATATCAAGAGCCTTGGGAACATCCTTGTTCGTCACCTTAGCGTAGTACGTGGTCTGTTCGCGTGAGGTGTACGCATTGAGGTGCCCTCCCATGTTCTCGATCTCCTCCTCGAGCTCCTTCACGGTGCGCTTCGCGGTGCCCTTGAAGATCATGTGTTCGAGGAAATGCGCGGTGCCGTTGCTTTCCTCGGTCTCGAACCGCGACCCGGCGTCGATCCAAACGCCGACGGTGGCAGTGCGTGCGGCGAGGGAGGACTCGGTAGCCACGCGAAGGCCGCTGGGGAGCGTGGTCACGCGGGTTTGGGGAGCGCCTAGGAAGCGCGTGTGGTCGGTGTCGGAGGGCACCGGGCTGCCGTGCTTGAGGAAGCGGGGGTCGGGATGGTCGAGGCGGCGGATTTTGGCACTGGTGGCGGAGGCGAGGCGGTCGTAGAGCATTGCGTCGGGTGGGGGCGGGGCGGGGCGGGCGGAGATCGTCGAGGCGGCTGAGAAGGGGCGGGCGGAGGTGGGGTGACGGAGGCGGCGGGTGAGGGTGAGAAGGCGGTTGGAGGCCATGGCGGGTGGGTCCGATGGAGGTTTGGACCTTACCGGGTTGAGTTTGTGGGTTCGATCACAGTGAGGATATGAGATGTTGGAAAAAGAACAAAAAGAAGAAAAAGAGTGTGAATGTGTTTGTGAGAAACTCACTGTTCCACCTTCAGCAGCATCTCATTCGGAATTAATTTGACCAATGCCAAACACGTACTTAGTTTGTTTCTTTTCTAAGGGTCACTGTTAGTTAGTTAGTTAGTTAGTTAGTGACTCATATCTCCCCATTTTCTATTCAAATTTCTGATTTGGTATTATTTATGAGAAATTTCTGTGAAGGCATAAGGAAAGTGTATAAAAGAATATGATGACTTCAATCTAATATGTATATGTAAGGATTGTTCACAAAGTTCTAAAAGGGATAGTAGTATAAGTATGATAAGTACTTCTTTAATATACTAATTTCCTTTTCCACAAATGTATTTGAAAAGAAAGTGAAAAACAAAAACAAGATGTAAAACATGAATAACTAGAAAAATATTAAATATTAAACTTTTCGGATTGAAAAGAGTAGATTTTTTATGAAATTATATATCTAATATATATAATTGATACGCATGTAAATAAAAATAAAATATTTACAACATGATGAATTATTAATATATTTTTATATTATAATATTTATATCTTGTATTATAAATATTTTGTAAAGTGAAGTTCACTAATTATTAATTTTGATTAACTGATTATTACAACAAAGTGAGGTGTAATCACTAAATCATATAAGATGCAAATACTTTATTTTGATAAATAATAAAATGTGTTACCGTTTTTGTTTCGTATGATAAGTAAAGTTTTCATTAGACGATAAACATATAGTTTTTATAGTGTATGTTGTATATCTTAACAAAAATATATTGAAGCTTATGTTGTGTTGTAATGGTTGTTTTTGTCTTCTGTCTATCAAGATGATTCGCGCAAGCACATGTCAATATTAAGATCTCTTTTTTCTTTTCTTCATGTACACTCTCTTTTTCTTTTTCCTCTCCTTCTTCTCCCTTACGCTCATTTTTTCTTTCCTCATGTTTTTTCTCCTCACCAATAATCAAATTGTAATCAATCCCCTCTCCTATAACTATTCCAATTTTAGTAGTAATTGACTTACATTGATCCTTGGATTTTGTCTATGTGTTGGTTATAGATTGACTATTCTAGGAGTCATCCAATTATTTTGCTATTTGTCCCACTTGTGTCTTCAAACTTCGAATAGAAGTGTCAATATTCTTTTGGTTGGACAATGATGCTTGCATAAACAAGGTATCCTCCAATTTACTTGTCCTCTTCTGAGGTAAAGGATATAGTGGTTGTTATTGTTGAAAGGGGCCTTGCTTACTAGATGGACCAACATCTTGTTTCCATCCAAAACTTTGATTTTGATTGCTTCTCCAACCTTGAGGATAATTATTATTATTGGAGAACCCACTTGCCTTCCTTGATTTCCCAAATAATGGACATCTTCTTCAGATGGATTTATTTGAAAAGAACAGTGACCATTTGGATGATCACCTCCACAAAAATCAGACTTCATGGATTGAATCTGGCTCTGATAAGAATGTACAACTTGTAATTTTTGCGGCAGCTTAGATATCTGCTTTGCCAATGCTTCCATCTATTATGTTATAATTTTTTTTCTGAGCCAAGAGTGCATTTGAAGTATTATGGTCCAAGATCCCTTTCTTTGACTCAATTTGTCTATCATGTTGGACTTGATAATCTGTTGATGTCAATGCATCAATAACCTTTGTCGCATCAACAACCATCATTGTGCCACCAGCTACAAGATCTAGAAGCATTTTGATATTAGATCTGAGACTATTATGAAAAATACTAAATTGGGCAATGTCTTCAAACCCATTATTTGGGCACTTTCTCAGCATCACTTGAATCTCTCCCATGTTTTATAGAAGGTTTCATCTTATCCTTGGCTGAACATACAAATATCAGACTTTGCTTTATAGTAGCAAGATAATGGAAAAAATCTTTGTAAAATTTTTTCCTCTACATCCCTCCAACTAGTAAGGCTCTGATTTGGATGTGATTTGAGTCATTCCTTAGCTTTTCCTGTCAATGAGAAAATAAACAAACGCAGATAAACATTTTCAATATCACCTGATTAAAACCCATTGTTTCCACCAATTTCCTAGAATGTAGATAAATGTGTATATGGATCCTCATGGTCCATTGTTGTAAATTGATGGGTACTGATGAGACTGAGAATGCAGGTTTCATCTCCAAGACCTTAGTTGTAGAAGGTATTGCGATACTAGAAAAATGTCTTGGTCCCTATTGCATAACAAAATCTATAAGTGTTTTTCTAGGTTGTGGTGGTTGCTTTTCAGCCATAGTGCTTTCTTGAAAAAAATTCAATGGGAAGGGAAGAAGTAGTTGAAGATTGTTCTCTAATTTCTCCTTTTTTTTCTTTTCTCTTCTTAATCCTATTCTTCCGAGCTGCCTTTTCAATCTTTGATTCAAATTGTAATTGATCTTTGGAAATTTGTCCTCTTAATATCATATAAGACAACTCACTCAAGGGTTAGTACAATGAGTAACTAGCAATAAAAATAAAATTATAAAATTTAAAACAAATATAAAAAAATAATAAAGAATTAAAAACAAGAAACAAAAAAATAATAAAGAATTAAAAACAAGAAACAAAAAAAATTCACAATATTCAGGAATTTTTTGTAGTGAGAATTAAAACTGTTCCCCAGAAATGACGCAAAAACTTGATGACTATTTTACGATAAATGTACCGTGGTAGAAGTAATAAATTTTCCCTAAGAACGGATATCGAACCCACAAGGAACAGTTGAATTCTCGAGTATAATATTCACTAAATATAAGATAATATGTAAAAGTTTGTTGGAAAAAGTTGTTTGTATGGTGAATTTGCAAGAAATTAAATAAAGTAAAATAAAGGATTTGTGATATGAATCCAAATAGAAATGACAATAAAATTGGGAATTTAGGGTTACGGAACGGAATAAATTCAAAACAGTAACAATAGAAACCTGGATAAAGGAAGGCGCCACAAACAAAGTTTGATA
>Ga0123342_1005732_pt1 | contig 17765 bp, 10 predicted proteins | sample Turbeawhitnodule_FD_89960 | JGI IMG/M metagenome (GOLD analysis project Ga0123342, IMG submission 89960) | Root nodule microbial communities of legume samples collected from Mexico - Turtle bean Mexico white nodule | ecosystem: Host-associated > Plants > Roots > Nodule | place: Mexico: Nepantla...
CAAGAACCTGGTGTTTCCAAAGAAGGTAGTTATCTTCATCTAGTTTAAGCGTGATCGGTGTTGTAAACTGATGAATGGAGGTCATGGCCAGAGGAAGAGAGCGATGAGAAGACGTAGAAGATGACTCAGGAGTGGACGGTGAAGTAGCCATGACGGAAAAAAAAACTTAAGATTTGCTCATGATACCATGTTTGTATAAGTGCAATGCATGAAGCGTAAGTAAGAGAGAGAAAAAAAGAGAAAGTATTCTATGTTGTTACGTAAACGTGTGTTACAGAGGGTATATAAGGATATATATTTAAGAGCTATAACTGCAACAGTTATACTACAGTTACAATATGGTTAACACACATCGTCGGCCTGTTTCCTCGGCCACCTCCGCCATCCACGCATACTCCCCTATCAGTGGCCACCAAAACACACAATGCAAATGCGAACTCCGAGACTTTAAAAATAAATTAGCTTCATAAATCTTAATATTTTAATACAATTATGATAATTGAATTGTTATTCTTTTAAAACTTAAATTGATGAATTTTAAAATCTAGTTAAATTTATAAAAACATAATAACTATTAAATAAGATACGAAAGAAATTTTTTGTCTTTTAAATATTTTACCTTAGTTTTGTTTAACAACTAATTAGGTTTCTTTAAAATATGTTAAGGTTTTTACTAAAAAAAAATTCACAATATTTAGATGCGAAATCAAATCAAGATAATTTTTCAAAATTAAGTGTAAATCATACAATTATGGAAACTAAACATAAACCTATAAAAGTTAAAGAACAATGGAACAAAACGTTATGGTATGAAATCAAAATTCAGTGTATTCTTTCTTGTAGTCATGGTTGTTTGCCTTTCACTTATTTAGGAGTGTCTATCTTTGTTGGTGCTCCAAGGGGTCGTTTTCTTCAACTTTTGGTTGATAAAGTCAAATTGAAGCTTGCTTCTTGGAAAGCTAAATCTCTTAGCATGATGAGTCGGGTTCAGTTGGTCAATACTGTAATTACGGGTCTTCTAGCTTATAGTTTTAATTTGTATAAATGACACGTCTCTCTTCTTAAGCAAGTTGAACGGTGATATCGAAATTTTATCTAGACTGGTGATATTCTAAAAAAAAGGTATAGCTACTACTAATTTGGCTTCGATTTGTTCTCTGCTTGAGAATGGAGGTTTGAAGATTATTAATCTTCACCATGAAAATATTGCATATCTTAAGCTTGCTTGGAATTTTGCTTATAGCAACAAGCCTTGGTGTTTGCTCTTGAAAGCCAAGGTTCTTAAATCAGAATACGAGTTTTGAATGGTTTATAGATCCTCATCTTTTTGGCCTAGAATTAAGAAGTTTTATTCTACTATACTTGATTATACTTCTTGGACTGTTGGTAGAGGTTCTTTTATTAATTTCTGGAATGATAAATGCTGTGATACTACTTTTTTAGAAAATATTGTAGGATTATCTGATGGTGCTAGCATTCCGGATATAATCTCTCAGTTTTGGACAGGTGGTGATTGAAATATTCCATTGTCTTTACAACAGATGCCTCATCTTTTTAGTCATATCATGGTTAGGGTGGAAGAGGATATTCCTAATTGGATTCTAGATGAGTCTGGTCGTTTCACTTTTAAATCAGCTATGACTTTTTTCTTGGATCCAGGAGTTCCCTGTGGTTGGGGTAAATTTATTTGGTATTCACATATTATTATTTTAACTTGAAAAATAATATATATATATATATATATATACACACACACAATAATAATACTATATTTGAATTTTTATTTATAAAAGATTAAGTTATCACCATTGCATTTAACATTGAAACCTATACAATTTATGCATTTCAGAAAGACAAAAACACATTAAATATTAAAAACTCTTTATCCAATTTCTTGAAGGTGTTATGAATTAGGGACCGATGGAAGTTTCTTCCTACACCTCAATGTCTTCCTTCTTGCACCCTATACTTAAAAAAAAATATACTCAAATTACCCTTCGACATTTTTCATTGAATAACTTTTTTTTTTTAATTTCGGAATATGGAATTCAAAGACTTCCTAGGTAATAGAATCTGAAATTTAAATTTTTGTTTCAGATTGTACAATATTTCAGATTCCATAATCCAAAATACAAATTTGTATTCCAGATTATAGAATTTGAATGACAAATTTTAGAATTGTTGAGAATGAGAGTAAAAGAAGTAATTATTGAAGTGTAGAAATAAATTTTTAAAATAAGTGGGTTATGCGGGTCAACTCGCCTACACTCACTCTATAACCTATTTTATTAAATAAAATTAATAAATCTTTATTCTCGAAATCAACATAAAATAAATGTTAAGTAATAGAAAAATATTAAAAAACAAATAACATTCCAATATTTTATATAAAAAAAAAAAATACAATTATCTTTACACTAAAAGAACATAATATTTATTTAAAAATAAACAACAACTAAATTACATAACTTAATGTTCAAATATATACTAATTTTATTGTTGCATCATGTACAATAGTATAAATTCAAGAACAAACTCAAATAATATTTTATTTTATTGATAAGGAATTTTTGCAAAGAAATTTTTATAGGGATGCTCTTAACTCCATGTTTAGAAACAAACCAAAAAACATGTAGTGCAATTTGGTTTTCCACTCCTACAACTCACCATAACTGAGTAGCTAACCTGAACCACCCTTCACCCTTTGTGGTGTTTGGCTAAAACAATAACTTGTTCATTCAAACTCCAAATAATCTCTCAAATATTTTTCACTTTCTTTTCCTTTTTCTTCTTTTATCTTTTCTCAAAGAGCACTTGTCACTATCCAAAGCCACCCTTCAATAAAGATTGCATTAATGGCTACCTCTTCCTTATCTCTATCTCTAGTCCTTTCCTTCACCACACTTCCATCTTTAGGACCACAACATGCTTCCATGGCCTCTTTTCTCAATCTAACATTTTCAGCATTCAGTTATGGATGCCAAAGTTGGCCCCTTATTCACCTTACTTCAATATGGAAAAACTTTCTTCATTTAGAGGTTTCATCTTTGCAATTCTCAACTATTGAAGTGGAACCATCTTTTTGCAGATGCATTCAGATCAGTTGCAGATACTTTCTTTCCTTTCAGAACTTCTATCTTCATTTTACTCAGATTTCTTTCTTTTTTTTGACAAATCTTATGTCATATTTAATCTACTACATATTGATAATACACAATAAATAGTGTACTTTTTAAAAATTTTGATTTCAAAATATAAATTTTCAGTTTACCAAAATTTCACTTCACTATTTTACCTTCAACATGATAAAAATAATTTTAGAATAATAAATAATATAAAAAAAATTAAATATGTTTTCATTTACATAGTTCAAACTTTAGATTTTTTTGAACACTATATTAGAAAATCTATTGTAATAACTCATTGTAAGATTTGTATACCTGAGAAACATATCTATAATATGAAGTAGAATGTCAAAAATCAATTTTCTGTTATGAAAAAACATATTTATATAAAAAGCTTTTATATTAGATATTATTATGCTACTTGGCATCTCCGATTAGATTGACACCTCTATGAAAAACATATTTAACTTAAATGTAAATTACTTTTAAATTTATTGTTTTTAATTTGTTTTATTAAAGGATAACAATTGGATTAAATTTTTTATAAACATGAATGGAGAAAGTATTAACATACTTTTATGGATGGAAGTGGCAGAATATTAGGTATTAGTGGGAACATCAAGAAATTTGAATAGAAGTAAGTCATCTTTTGTGGTAACGACCTGTTGCTTCTACAACAAAAAATTTTCTTTAAACAATTTGAGAGAGATCGATGTGGTAAAGAAATAAAAGGAAGAAGAAAATGAGGAGGAGAAGGAAGATGAAAAAGTTACAGAGACTCTGCAGGTAGCGGAAGGTATGACTGATGAAAAAGAAAAATGACTCTAAATACCATATTACATATTAATAGGACAAATAAAAGAGAAAAACTAAAATTGATATTATTATAAAAAGCTAAAATATTATATAGAAGAGTATATATAAAAATTTGATGGTGTTACACAAAACATACTCTTACATATGCTATCACATAAACCAAAAAATGGAGTGTTTTACTGTATATTAGAAATTAAATTGTGATTTATCCTAATATACAATACAAAAGAAAAAAAAAACCTTTAATAATATTTAATTTCTCATATTTTAAATGAATCATTCCCAAATCAATAAGAAAAATTATTTTTTACAACAATTAAGAAGAAATAAATTGAAAAAACGAGTTTTTTTTTTATGAATCTCAGCCATTACACAGTTCTGTTTCTCTGGTGATAATCAAAATCTTAAACACATGACATGATACTTTAATTACGGTTTAATTTTTAATTATTTTATTTCTAATTATTTTTTTCCTGTTATGAAAAGATCGCAGTCATTTGAGACCAAAGGAATACTTAATGGATGCCGTTTTTCTCGTTTAGGTTGTTTTCTATTTAGCCGCAATCAGCGCATGATGAGAACTAGATTATGATTCCAAAATTATTATTTTTTAAATATAAAAAATTAAAAATATAATAATCACCAATTTCAATTTCAACTGCTTCACAATTTTTTTTAAAATTGATATTTTTATTAGTCATACTTTTACGAAAATTCTTATTAATTATATTTCAAAAATAAAATAAAGTTGAATAAGCGACGCTACTCATAAATTATCTTTTAAGACAATAATAGTCCATAATTATTAAAAAATAATTTTATTTTAAGATAATTAAAAAGTAGAAAAAGAACATTATTGTATCCCAAGAAAGGCTGCAATGTGGAAGGGCGAGAAAGTCTCCATACATTCACCTGACTCCCTTTTAAAATATTAATTTATTTGATTTTATTGTTATTTAATACTGAAGATAAATAAATGTAAACTTTGCAATTACACTATATAAAAAAAGTATTGAGAAAATAAAATATGATGATAGAACAACAAAATAACAAAATTTAAGTTGCTAATTAAGCATACAATGTTTATAAATTTAAATTTGACCATTAACAAAGATTAATAAATCTTTATTCCACAAATCAATATAAAATCAATGTTAATAATGATATTAATAGAAAATTATTTAAAAAAATTCTAATATTTTATATAAAAATAACAAAAAAATACAATTATCTTTACATTAAAAGAATATAATATTTATTTAAACAATATATAACAATAAATTATATAGCTTAAATAAAAATAATTTCTTAAACTTATGTGTGTGATAAAAACGGTTAGAACTATCATATTTTTCACATATTAAATTCTTTTTCTTGATTAGTTATACTTCATATTAATTATTAATTCAAATTTTATTAGTCTTAAATTATTTATCGTAGTATTACATTAATTATATTTCATAGGTCAGTTATTAAATCAAATATCATATTTGTTTAACTATTAAGTTCAGTTTTTACAATTTTTTACTTATCTTATTTTCTTCAATTAATTTTCACATTTCATTGGTTGCACCAGAAGTTAATCACAAGTCATGCATATTATGAACTTCATGGAAAGAGAGAAAAAGGAATATGAAAGAAAGAATAAAAGAAAAAAAAAAAGAGAAGAGAAAAATAGTGAAGGATAGTCATAAAAAATGGCTTTGACTATGAACCACAAAAATACCAAAAGGACAATCACAGAAAATAAAAGACAGAAACAAGGAAAGGAAACATTTTTACAAAAATCCAAACACCCCAGAAAAAATTCCAGCAACCTAAGGTAAAGAAAAAGGAAAATGAACTCAATGAAGACAAAAAAAATTACATTTCTAGTTAATGGAAGTGCAACGACAACAACTTTTTGTGTTCTAGATTTTAAGGTTGAAAAAGAGGGCATTGTGGATATTATATGTTATTAAAAATCATAACACCATCACATGTCTTGTCAAAGTTATATTTCTATGCTCTTAACTAGGTGAGAAAACATTGTAACTAGTACAAAACTTTAGGTAAAGGAATTTGATTCATCTTTAGGAGGATTGTATAGTTTACTCAAAATAATGTGATATATTAAAACTATATACTTACTAAGAATAAATACCATTCAATTGTAATAAAAAAAATACCACATTAGGGAAAAGGAAAATTAAAGTGGTAGATAACTAATTATCAAATTAAATAAATAAAAATTAAAAATATCATGTCACCATAAGTTTACTTTTGTCCTGTTAATAAATGGATTAATTATTCTTGAATTCACTTTTAAGTATTTCTTTTAGCTTCAGGGCTCTTTCTACTAAAACTCTATCATTTTATTGTTAGTGAGATTTTTACTAGCAAGACTTCTCATTTATCTTTAGGATTAAATATGTTTATTCGTTCATGTAACATGAAATTGATTTTTGTTCTTAATCCAAACTTTAGACCTCCTGTATACTTGTAATAAGAAAATTATTAGAATGAGTCTTTACCCATGTTTCTTTTACGTAACAAATGAATCTTTAACGTTGACTGTAATATAATATTATAGCATTCATGTCATCGATGAGTCAACCTGAAATATTTTAACATCCTAGTTGAGACTAGAAATCTATTTGTCACGTAAAAAAATGACAATGATTCATTCAATAGTTTCTTTATTACAAGTATACAAGAGCTCTAAAGTTTGGATTAGGGACGAAAATCAATTTCACATGAAAGTATATAGACGAAAAACATATTTAACCTTTATTTTTATATCATTTGTAATTGATTAAGGTGAGAGGACCATATCTATGTTATTTTTTTTTCTTATTTACATATATTTATTACTAACTAAGGATTCTTTTGTATTTGTGGATTGTTTATTAACAAGTATTATTCTGTTTAATTGCATTTTTTTGAAAAAGTTCCAAAATAAGAGAACATTTTGTCAAAAAAATTTATGAAAATTGTAGAACAACAACCCATAAATCTTTCAACTCAAACTTTAGACGAACATAAGTCCATGAAAATTTATATTACATTCTACTCCAACAAATTATTTGAGACCAATTTAGTTAGAAAGTAAACTTAAAAAGCTTCAATTTAGGATTTGGAATCACCGTTTAGAAAGGAAAGAGTTGTCAACCTTAAAAGTTCGTATTCTCATTCTAAAAAAATCTCAGATAGAATAATGCAACTTAAATGAAATTATAATTTGTAAGAAATTTTTTCAAATCTAATTGCGGATTTATTGGAAGAACATTATTAACATAAATAATTTTTTAGTTAAAATTTTAAAATTTAAATAATTGATAGCTAATTAAATACTAATTTATAAATTTTGTTATCAATAATATAAATTAATTTAAATATCAATATTTTTTTAAAATAATATTTAATTTAATCAATATAATAATTAATTATTTTTATCTTTAAAATTAATTTTTATTTAATATTTTTCTAGTAGTTATTCCAAAATTCAACTATCTTTCTAACAATATACAATTTATAATTTTGGACACCATTTACTATTTTTAATAAATTTTCTTTCGCCTAGATATAAATGTATAGACGAAATCAATCTTCCTTCGCCTAATACCTATTTTTTATGTTTTGCTTAACCTTTTTTTTTTTTATTGAAAAACAGAGTTAAATCATACAACATATATCATACAATGCATTTGATTAGGTTGTGATAGCATTTCCTAAGGTAGGTTCAGTTTTTAAATAATCGCTATTGAATAGAATGTACTTTAAACTAAGAAAGGCTAGGTGTAAGGGTTAATGCCCTTAAAAGAGGGTCAATTGTTTTGCCTTTATATTAATATGCAGCTATACAAAAGCAAAGATCTGCAAAAACCATGGCTGTCAGAACATTTGGAGCAACATGTTCATGGCTAAATCGGATGATTAAATTACATACGTTAGTGTTCTTGCAGAAAGTTCCATTCTTTATTATTATAATATTAGGTCTTTGATTTTCGGTACTTTTAACTATTGATTTTTTGTCTGATGTTCTCTCAATCTTTTTCGTAGGAGTACTTGCAATGACATTCTGATGCTCAAGTTAGCTTGTGATCTAAGTGAAAGAAAGTATTTTGGGTACGATATTCATTATCTTTGATTCTAAGGAGTTTGTCTATTTATAGTTATGTTTTGGTGTATGGAAGTGTACGAACATACCCTAATGAAGTCCAATTGTCTGTTGATTATAATTTTGTATGATTATCGTGTAATGGTTGTCAAAATCACTTCACAAGACGTGGTGTAAAATAGGTCACGAGGCTGAATAGTTGAATAGTGACGTATTTAGAGACCAAATTTTAAGAGTAATGAGCAAAACAAATGAATTTTTTTTGCATTTAGCTAATCTATTTACTAGTTATATATTGATATTTAGTGTACATAATATTTATATAAGAAATCATCATTATTTGCTTATATAAAAATAATTAAAATGAATATGATATTTATATCTGTAATGTTTTATAAATTATTATTATGATTGAGTAATGTGCATTTAATAAAATAAATACATTTGAAGAAGACGTTGAGTGTGTTAGTATAAATAACTTTCATACACCAATCATTCAATCTCACAAATCTAGCAATTATCTTCGTTAAGATTCCAAATCTCTTTCATTCGCTCACACAAATGATATAATAGTGGAGACCAATATTTTATACCACCTGAAGTATAGAATCACATTATTGGTAATTGTTAGAGGATAATTTATTTTAATACAAAATTTAAAACATATTAAAAAAATTAATCAATTTTATTTTCAATCAATATCTATGAAAAAAATATAACAGAGAATTCTTTTTGAAAGTATAAAATTATAATCTTATTATGCAAGAATTATAAATACACATACACATTCAAGAACCAAACAAAGTAATGATTTTGACATATACTTGAAACTTTCACATTCTTAATCAATAAGAAATCACTCCAACTAATTGAATGATTACTTTACTTGCAACTATGTTGAAGTTAGTGTGTTTCAATTAAACTCATTTAAAAAGTATTTTCATTTGTATATTTCTTGGCATAAACAGCTATACAATCACTATGCTTAAGTTGAAGCCAGAACAATTTATAAGCACTAACCTTTTACTCTATTAAGCCATTTTTGAAGAATAAAAGTGTGAGAGAATCATCAGATTTTAGAGAAAACAAAAAGTGAGATATTTTGTAGTGATATTAGGAGAATGAAGTGATGATATTTTCTGCAGCAAAGTTTTGAAGTATAAATATAAATGTAGGAGTGAGCAGAATCATAGAAGCAGGGTTTGGTGTTGTGGTGTGGCAAATGAGTATTTTCACATCACAGAACATAACATCAGCAACACTCAGAGACAGAGTCAAATTGGGATAGAACATCACATGTCTTAGATCTGTCTCATACTGCATTCACATTCAGTCATTCCATCCAGAGTGTATCTTCCAACTCTTTCCACATTTTCCACCCAGAAATCCTCCATTCCTCTCTCCTACTACCTATGTCCATTTCTGCTTCAATTATTGCACACTTTAGCCACCTCATTCAATTTCCATCCACCTTAAAATTGGGTTCCACAACCACAAAGTTCTCTTAACCATGCTTCTCCTTGTCCTATATACCCACATGGGAATATTATCATTTTTCATGTAAAATCACTCCACTTTTTCATCTACATGTGCCCCTTTCAATCTCTCTCATCACACCCCAGATCTTAATTATCCCATTTATCTAACACTCTTTTGTGTGCCATTCAGTCCAATTGGGTTGCTAGTAGTACTCACTACTGGGTGTACTGAAAGATCAGGTTTTTTCGGTGGAACAAGGAGAACCACCCTCCATGTTGATACTAGTTCTTGGACTAGCTTCAGCTACTTTGTTAGTGATTGTTGCAGGTTATGTGTTGTATTGCCAGAGAAGAGTGTCAGGATATGAGAGTAAGGACATTGAAAGCTCAGAACACAAGGAGGAGGAGGTGGCTCTGAAGGAGGATTTGATGATCTTTCAAGGTGGGGAGGACCTTACAATATGTGACATATTGGATGCTCCAGGGGAAGTGATTGGAAAATCCAACTATGGAACACTGTACAAGGCCTTGTTGCAGAGGAGCAACAAGGTGAGGCTGCTCAGGTTTCTGAGGCCTGTGTGCACTGCAAGAGGTGAAGAATTGGATGAGTTGATTCAGTTTCTTGGAAGGATAAGGCATCCTAACTTGGTTCCTCTTCTGGGGTTTTACACTGGGCCAAGGGGTGAGAAGCTTCTTGTTCATCCCTTCTATAGACATGGGAATCTCACTCAATTCATAAGAGGTAATAGATTGTTCTCTTGCCTTTTGTACTTTTAATTCTGTTATTTGGTCTTGCAGGAAATCCGTGTGGCTTCATTCTTTTGGGATGTTCATTTGGTATTTTGTTCCTGATTTTGTCAATATAATAATGGGTTTGAAGGCTTGTGGCAAATCTTGATCTGTAAATAGTTTTAAAGCATTCAGTACTTAGTTTGTATTACTGTTAGTGTTTTGTTAGGAGATGTAAAATGTTGAATTGTGGGGATTTGGGAATTATAGAAGAAACATAGAGTTTTTTTCTCACTCTAAATCTTCCTTCCACCCTTGCAAAACCATAGTTTCTTAAGATTCTAACACAAATTAATACAAATTTACTAGTAAAAAATATCTCTTACTTTTCGACAGTTTTTGTGTTTCTTTTCAATGTTTTGGTTCTGCGTTAATAGCTCTTAATTATGTGTAGGAGTATTATTATAAAAACTAGCTTGAAAAAAACTAAAAAAAAATTACTTTAGAATGGATGGACTAATAGTTATTTCAATAGAAAAGTGAAATGAGATTTGTACAGCAGAAGAGTTACATCATGTTTACACTGTAGAGAGAGAATGTTGTGTTGGCATATATATTATTTGTTTTTGTTTCATTATTTTAAAGGGAAGCACTATGAGCATTGTGTAAGGCTTTTATTTTTGGTCTGCTGTGTACTTTAACGAAATAGACTTTTCTTTAATGGTGTCAGAAAGCTGAAAACAACCCCATCTTTCTTCTTCTTTTAGTATTTTACTGACATTTTCTTGGCTGATACGATCACTACTCAATTTTTATTGCCTTATGTTTTGGTCATTTTCATGGCACTGGTATTCATGCATCTGTTAATAAAATTTCAATTAGATTAGGAAATGTCTACATTAAGAAGAGAAAGTGATCAAATAACAAAGCAGAAGGTTTCAAACCAAGCTACTATTTGATTCATTAGACCTACTCTTCATTCCTTATGGAGTGATTTTTGTTTTGCATTATATGTTTCATTTGTTGATAAAAAATGTTCACTATGCAGATGGAAATGGAGAGTGTTACAAATGGTCAAACATATGTAGAATATCCATTGGAATTGTCAAAGGATTGGAGCATCTTCACACATCACAGGAGAAGCCAATTATCCATGGAAACCTCAAGTCTAAAAATATCCTCTTGGACCGCTCCTACCAGCCCTACATCTCTGATTCTGGCTTACATCTTCTGCTGAATCCTACTGCTGGCCAAGAAATGCTTGAAAGTTCAGCAGCTCAGGGTTACAAGGCACCTGAGCTCATCAAAATGAAGGATGCTAGTGAGGAAAGTGATATATATAGCCTTGGTGTGATCTTGCTGGAACTGCTTTCAGGAAAGGAACCTATCAATGAGCACCCTACTCCTGATGAGGATTTCTATTTGCCAAATTTCATGAGAAATGCAGTCCTTGGACACAGAGTTGCTGATTTATACCACCCTGCCATTCTTCTCAGAAACAGCAGAGAGGATAGTATTCCAGTCACAGAAGAATTCATTCTCAAAGTTTTTCAACTTGCCATGGCTTGTTGCTCCCCTTCACCCTCAGTTAGACCTAACATAAAGCAAGTCCTCAAGAAACTTGAAGAAATTATGTTCTAGAATCCATAGGGGGCTTTTGTGATTTTTTTGTGTAGTATTGGCCACTCTGGCAGAAGTGATGCTGCACACTTTATATTCTTCAAGCTCCTCATTAGCAATGATGTGGTTGGAGACAATATAACATTTATATATGAGAAATTAGGAAGAAAAAAAAAAGTGCAACTGACTACCAAACAAAGACTTCAGAACAGTTGATGTTGATGTTAAGGGTTAAAGTCACATGAGAAATCACAGCTTGAAACTAAAGCTACCAAATTCTGAACTCCAAATCTAAACTCTGGCTCCCAATTACTGAATTGATTTTTAAGATTTGTGAGACTAAGTGAGCTTGTGACATGGACAATGCCACTCATCCTGGTACTAATTGTAGAGATTTGTTGGGAAACTATTCAGATTATGTGCTGCTGTCCAAGAATTTGTAGCAATAGTATGTGAGTTTTGCTGTTGTGGATAACCACAGAATCTGCAAAGAGAAGTGGTCTTTATCCACAGTGGCCCTATAAAAAATTCCATGTTATGGCCAAAGAGTTGAACATGCAATAGTGAAAAGGAATCTGAATAATTATGTAGGCCAGGAAGTGGGATCATTTGGTGGCAGATTTTCAAAATCTCACCAAGAACAACTTACATTGTTTGTTATGGTTGGTTAGGTCTCTCAGCAGTACCATTTCATTCTGAGAGTATGCTCTTTATTTACATCAGATAATTTTGCAGTTCTTTTATCTTGAGAGAGACCATAGTTTCCCAGTTAGTTGTAATCTTCTTCATTTGGTGAAATGCTTGTTTTCAGTTATGCAACTTACAGTGAAAGCAACTCATTATTGTTCCCTCATTTCAGAGGATTCTGACACTGCACGTTTATGAATGAGAATGAGATCATCAACCACCATTGCAAATTTTTTAATTTTTGATTGATAGATTGTAGGTGGTGGAGGTGGTGGTTGGAAGTTAGGTGAGGGAGGGTGTACTAATTCATTACACTCATACATCACTATCTAGTTCATAACAAATGCAAGATTGTTTGCTTTGCATTTTCTTATCCCTCAAAAAGACCACAATTACAGTTATGAAATTGCAAAACTTAATGGTCAAATCTATCTGTGCTTTTGGAAATGTGATATGTCACCTTGACTAAGGACCAATCAACCCTAATTTCTCCATACACATTGGGAACATGTGGGGGCAAAGTACAGTTTGTGGTAACAACATGCAACATTGTGGTTCCCACCTTTTTCCCTTTATATATGTAGTACTACCTTTCTCTCATGCCCTTCTCCACATTCACATAGATCCCAACATAGTTTCTCTTCACAATATTTCTAGATAATTTTTTTCTGTAAAATTTCCTTATGAATTCCTTTAGAACAATTTTTGTGAAAAAATGAAGAAAAAATGATTTTTTTATAAGTTAAACTTAATTTATATACAAGTTAAGAATAAAAATTTGTTAAACTTTGGAGAAGTTATATGTGTGAGAGAATTTTTTATAAGTTAGTTAATAGATAAACTAATTTTAACTCATCAAAACAGGAAAAAAAAAAGTGGGTTCAGCCTCAAATTTATAACAGAAGAAAGTTAGAGTAAAAGATAAAGGTTATGATTATATCTACATAGTTAATATTTATATATATGTTATTTAGGTAAGGATATTTATGCCATTTTCATGTGTTTGTTTGTTTTATACCAAACAACTAAATTATTATTTTTGAACAAATGTGTTTCAGATCTATTAGGTTTTTACTTCTTTAACTTTAAACTTAATATTTTAATAATATTAACAAATATTTGTAGTAGTATATATCTCCAAATACTAATGAAAATCATGAACATTTTTTTGAATCTTAAAGCACTTCCATTAAAGAAAGATAAACTTTACTAATAAGTCATTGACATCACTCAAATTTGTTAAACATTTAAATATTATCAACAAAAAATGTTAGCTGAAAAAGAAAAATCTACCAAAAGTAGCTAAAAGAGTTACTAAAATCAATAAAAAAAAACCATGCAATAATACTAAAAAAAGTATTATTAATGTTTTTCTTTAATAATCTTATTATTATATAGTATAATAACATTATACAAATATTTTTATTATTCTTTTTAATTGCAAGTCTTCAAATTTATGCTTTACTGAATAATACTATTACTTTTCATTATATTTAAGAATTCAGCCAATAATGCCAACAAAATAGTCAAAAGGATGGTGATGCTTTTGTTTATGTTCCCAAAAAAGAAAATTTTTCTTGCCTTTTGGTGGGTGTGTACAATTGTGTTACTATGTAGTCTTGTTCAATTGTTTTACATACTTATGGTAGAATTTTGAGTAAGTTTTGTTTTAACCCTTCTTCATGGTGTTCTTGAGAATTATAAAAGCAAAGAAAAAAGTGATTAGAAAACAAAGTAGAAGTTCATCTTTAGAAGATTAACATCATTGTTGCATCTTAGTGATTTATTAAAGGTAGTAGAATCCCATGAATGCTTGCTTCACTATTCATTAATTAATGAATAAGATATATGCTTATGGATGTCATTATCCATCACATGATACTATAATTGCAACATAAATAGAATGGTTATTGTTATTTAAAAAAGAAATGCAAAATTGATAGAAATCAATTATTGGTTAAGTTGTGAAATGACCTACAACCTAACCAACCAAACTCTTTTTTCCCATTGCAAATAATTGGGAAGAAGAAATGCCTCAAATGAGTTTGGATCCACAAGCATGATGCAGCAATAAATTGTGCTTGAACATCATAAAATATAGCTACTTTTTCTATTATATATATTATAACTATTGGGTAAGGTTTTAACTCCACATTTTGCATATTTATAATCCATTTATTAAGAAGTTTGATAGAAAGAAAATGTTTCATTTTTTTCATGAAATCCAAGTTAAGAAAGTAGGAGTTTTCTTTGTTTTATCTGTTTAAAACTTAATAGTTTTAGAAAATCATTTTTTTTAAAATTAATATGAGGAAACAAAATCTAACTTTTTGAATTAAAATAAAAGTTTTACAGAAAAAATATCGTATTATTTTATTAATTTTTATTCTTTATGAAATGCATCTGGTTTGATTTTGGTTTATGGGAAAAATTGTATTTTTTTCTTATGAAATTAAAATTACCATTTTTAATTGCTAATATTATATGACACTGATTAACTTTTTATGTGTTGAACAAAATGTTAAAAGAAAATTGAAGTGATACTACTAGTATTGAAATATAATATTCACATGTATTATTAAGAAACTCTTAAAATTTGTAAAATAACTATTATTAATCTATCTCAAAACAAATATTAGGGATTAAAAATGATGATTTAAAATTTTGAAGAATATGAAAATAAAAAAAGACTACTTTACATGGAATAAAACAAAGATCTTTACCTTTTATAAGGCTTAAAAAATTATTTAAATTTTACAAGAATGAAAAGAAAATTACAGAAACCAAAATCTAAACTTACTATTTTTTACAAAAGGTAGAAATATATATAAACTTAAAAAAAAGGATTGCTTTTGATTTTTAGAAAATTTATATAAATATTTATAATAATGTTTCTTACTAATCAAATGGAAATTTAGCTATGAAAATTGATGATTTTCAGAAATAATGATTCTTTAAATAAATTGAATAAATTTAAATGGGTGATAAAAGAAAAAGTTTAGGGAGAAAAGTGTTCAATGCATTCCTTAATTAATTAGGTAAAGTTATTTATGAATATAGATTTTGTGAAGACAGATTTGGAATTGATGCGTGTGGTGTTGCATCAATTTGTATGGCTAGTTCATAAATAGTTATCAATGAATTTAACTTTTTCACAACAAATATTTTTATACAAATATTTAAGACAATTTTTCTATGAGAGATTCTATGACACACCTCAATTTTTTTTTTTTATTTTCTACTAAAATTCTATTTACCTTTTTATTAAAAAAAATTATAAAAAAAAATTGTACAATTTTATGTTAAAGTTCTATGTACTTTCGAGTAAAAAAACTATATTATCAAACATTTTTATCCTATCAATCTATTTTGTTCTAACTTATTGTTCATAAATAACGGAACAGGATACGGAAGGTTTGATTTTTTATTAATATATATATTTATATTAAAATACATTTAATTATATAGGTAAATATTTTCTAATTCTTTAATTGATTAATTAATATCTTTAACTGAATAAATTAAAAATATTTTTTTAATATATTAAATGTTTTATTATAATTAATAATTAGAATTTAATTTGAAGAATGTTTGCGCATCATAAACAATTTGTTCACACTAGGAGCAAGCATGTCATAAATTAAAATCGTATTTTATACTTATTTTAATATTAATTAGTTATTTATTATACTTGGTTTTTTAGTAGGTGCATCCTTTATATTTAAGCTATGTTTAGGTGAAAGGAGTTAACTTACGGTTGTGTGTTGTTTTTTTATTTAAATCACTTGAAAATCTAGTAAGTATATTAAAGTTGGATTGGTATTTCTATGAATTTGGAATATTGATTCTATAATATAATTCCTTCTTTTTATATTTTGTTTGGCTTAATGTGAGTATGAAATAACTTTAATTAGCTTGAGTTATTATATATGCACGATTGAGTGAAAAGCAAGTTTATGGTGTTTTTTAAGATGTGTTTAAAATGTGTTAGAGAAGTTAAGATTGAATTATTTATTAAAAAAAATCATTAAATAGAAATTAATTTTAGAGACAAAAAATAATTAGTCACTATAATAATTAAATTAGATATTATTTTATATATTAAAAAAATTATTGATATCTAAAGTAGTTTCTATTATTAATAAAATTTATAAATTAGTTTCTAAATTGGTATCTAATTAGCTACTAACTTTAGAATCTAAAGTTATTGATAGTTAAAACCTTATTAGCTAGTTAGATATCAATTTATTTATAAATTTTACTGATAATATAAATTATTTTAAATACCAATAATTTTTTTAGTCTTTAAAATAATATTTAATTTAGTCAATATAGTAACTAATTATTTTTAGTGTCTAAAATTGATTTCTGTTTAATAATTTTCTTGTAGTGATTTCAGTAATGTGATTAATATGTCAGATTGTTGTTTTATGATATTTTTGCATATATTACTTGAGTATAAAACTTATCGTTTGAACAATGTTTAAATGGTGGTAATTATTGTTGGGACAGAGCATTGTTGTTCAAGTGTCACACTAGTTACAAAAGCAATTATTCTAATTTCTCAAACTATAGTTTGAAGTTCAAGTGAGAGAGAAGTTGAAGTAGTTCTCCATCTTCTAGAATTATCATCGGTCAAGCGAACTTGAGGTACCTTCTAGATGTTAGTGGCTTGATGTAATACGTCACATTATTCAAGCAATATTGTAACACTTAAGTAAAGGGAGTTAGTGTTGATTATCTATCTATTGGAAATTGGACATTTAAGCATTTGTTTGGATGCTTAAGTAAGAAGGAGACCAAATCAATTTTCTCTCCTTTAAAGCTATAATCATTCAAACAACAAAAATGTATTGCTCAAGCAATGATTTCACAACTTGAACAAGGACGAGTTCACAACTCAAGCCATGTTTGATTATAGAATGATGTGTTAAATTTATATAAATATATGATTAAGTTATACAACTATTTAATTGGTGTTTTGGTTGAATTTATATCTTTATGAAAGTTATACACTAGAATGAAATGATAATGAATTGATACACATATATATATATATTAGTAAAATTTATAAATAAATCGGTATCTAAAATATATATATATATATATATATATATATATATATATATATATATATATATATATATATATATTTATATTTTTTTATATATAATAATATTATATTTTTTGGGTGAAAATATTTATATATTA
>Ga0123342_1005733_pt1 | contig 17763 bp, 6 predicted proteins | sample Turbeawhitnodule_FD_89960 | JGI IMG/M metagenome (GOLD analysis project Ga0123342, IMG submission 89960) | Root nodule microbial communities of legume samples collected from Mexico - Turtle bean Mexico white nodule | ecosystem: Host-associated > Plants > Roots > Nodule | place: Mexico: Nepantla...
ACTCAATAGACACAGTGACGAACATCTGGTAAAAATTTCAGACCAAAACACCCAAGGAGTAAGGCGTAGTAAGTCCCAGACCGAGAGTGAACAAAACTGGTTTTCCGAAAACAAAACGTCCTGGATTTTCTACACCGTATCTCCATTTTGTGATTCTTTTATGGACGTGCCTCCTTACCTGGGTGCAAACAACATATGGAAGTACTTGTGTGAACTTTTTCAGTGCAATACGAACCCAGAATAAAAATTGCAGAAAGTATGTATTTTTTTTAAGTTCCTTTTACAAAATTAGATAAATTTATATATAAAAAGATATATTTGAAAAAAAAAAATCCTTAAAAACCATTAAAAATAAAGCAATTTTTTAAGAATTTAAGTTAATTTATCTTTTTCATGCTAACTTAAGTTCGTTAAAAATAATATGATTAAAGTCAAATGTCATATTCGATATATTGTTTGTTTTGAAATTCATGACTATATTGTAATTTTGTCCTTAGAAACATTTTAGAGGGTGTTAAGGGAGAGAGTTCATCTCTAGAATTTATTTTCTATTCCAACAAATGATAACAATGTTCTAAATTCTTATTGCTATAGCATTATTAGGTCAATTATCACATTTTAGGTATTGTTAATTTTGAAATTTGGAGTTCTCTTACGATTTTGGTTTTGTTTTTATAAAATGTTTAAAGAGACTATTTGACATATAGAGAAAATTTACATATATATCATTTAAAAAAAATCAATTATATTTTTTTTTTCTAAATTTATAACCTTAATATGTATATATAATAATAGCCTTTGACTCGTTCAATGCAAAATACTTTATACGTTTAATCCCTTTATATAGTTATGTGAATATGTGTTTTGATATTTGAATATGTTAATTTTGAATTTCCAAGTATCTTCATATTTGCATTAGATGGTATTTTGTAGTAGATGGTGAATACAAAATATGAGATTGGATTAACTTACATAAAAAAAAAAACATAGATCCAACTATAGTGGCAAGAGCAAAAACATTTTGATGATGCAGGTTTGATTGAAGAAAAAGTTTCATAAGAATCTCTATTACACTCCATTCCAAAATCAAAGTTTGAATAAAAATGGAAATAGAATCACAAACATGATTGATTACCTTGTCTCAGCAAAAATCATCTGAAGTTTGAAATTTGCAAGAAACCTAATCCATCTTTTTAGGAATAATATAAGAGTTAAAAACTATAGGTGTGACTCTCTTACAAACATTCATGTTTCATCATAGAATAATTTTTTTGAAATATTACAGTATAAATTTGATTCTAAATTCGAGTTTTTGTTGTTGAAAAATGGTTGATGTCATAAGCAGTACACATGCATTGAGATAAGTGACAAATGGAGGGGCATACTAAACATCACAAGAACACACTTTCGATGACACATGGCTAATCCAAACTCTACCCCATATATTATCCAAGCCAAATTTAAGTAATTTTTTTTTATAATAAAAAGGTTAAAGAAAACTAAGAATCAATGTGAGTAGTAGTTTACTAAAAAAAATTATTAAATAAAAATCAATTTTAAACACAAAAAATAATTAGTTATTATATTGACTAAATTAGAGACCATTTTAAAGACTAAAATAATTATTGGCTTTTCAATTAATTTCTATTATTGATAAATAGTTTTTAAATTGGTATCTAATTAGTTACCAATTTTTTTGCTATCAAATTTAGAATCTAAATAATTGGTACTTAAAACATTGGAACGGGGTAGAGAATCCAGCCCACCTGTCACCTGCAACCTGCCACGTGTGCAACCTGCTACCTGTTACATGCAACCTGCTACCTGCAACATGTTACCTGCAACCTGTTACTTGCTACCTATAACTTGCAACATGCAACCTGCAACTAGCAACCTGCTACCTGTTACCTGCTACCTGCTACCAGTTACCTGCTACCTACTACCTGTTATCTGCTACCTGCTACCTCTTACCTCCAACTTGCTATCTACTACCTCCTACCTGCAACATGCTACCTGCTACCTGCAACCTACTACCTGCTCCCTACAACCTACTACATGCAATCTGCAATCTATTACCTGCAATCTGCTACCTGCTACCTGAAACCTGCAACCTAGCACTTGCTACCTGTCACCTGCAACTTGCGATCTGCAACCTACTACCTCCAACCTGCTACCTACTACCTACTACTTGCTACTTGTTACTTGTTACCTGCTACCTGCTACCTGCTACTTACAACCTGCTACCTGCTATCTGCTACCTGTTACCTGCAACCTGCAACTTACTACCTGCAATCTGCTACCTGAAACCAGCATGCCTCGCACATGCTACCTGTCACTTGCAACTTGCGATCTGCAACCTACTATCTGCAACCTGCTACCTTTTACCTATTACCTGCAACTTGTTACATGTTACCTGCTACCTGCTACCAGCTACCTGCTACCTGCTACCTGCTACCAGCTACCTGTTACCTGCTACCTGTTACCTGTTACCTGTTACCTGCTACCTGTTACCTGTTACCTGTTACCTGCTACATGCTACCTCCAACCTGCTACCTGCTACCTGCTACCAGCTACTTGTTACCTGCTACCTGCTACCTACTACCTGCAACCTGCTACCTGTTACCTGTTACCTGTTACCTGCTACATGCTACCTGTTACCTGCTACCTGCTACCTGTTACCTGTTACCTGCAACCTGCTACCTGCTACATGCTACATGCTACCTGTTACCTGCTACCTGCTACCTGCAACCTGCTACCAACTACCTGTTACCTGCTACCTGCAACCTGTTACCTGCTACCTGCAACCTGTTACCTGCAACCTGCTACCAGCTACCTGTTACCTACTATCTGTTACCTGCAACCTGCTACCTGCTACCTGTTACATGCTACCTGCTACCTGCAATTTGCTACCTACTACCTGAAACCTGGCACCTACTACCTGTCACCTGCAACCTGCGATCTACAACCTACTACATGCAACCTCCTACCTACTACCTCCTACTTGTTACTTGCTACCTGTTACTTGTTACCTGCTACCTGCTACCTGCTACTTGTTATCTACTACCTGTTACCTGCTACCTGCTACGTGTTACATGTTACATGTTATCTGCAATCTACTACCTGCTACCTAAAACCTGCAACCTGGCACCTGCTATTTGTCACCTGCAACCTGCGATCTGCAACCTACTACATGCAACCTGCTACCTACTACCTGCTACTTGTTACCTGTTACTTGTTACCTGTTACTTGTTACCTGCTACCTGCTACCTGCAACCTGTTATCTACTATCTGTTACCTACTACCTGCTACGTGTTACCTGTTACATGTTACCTGCAATCTACTACCTACTACCTGAAACCTGCAACCTGGCACCTGTTATTTGTCACCTGCAACTTACGATCTGCAACCTACTACCTGCAACCTGCTATCTACTACTTGCTACCTGTTACCTGTTACCTACAACCTGCTACCTGCTACCTACTACCTGTTACCTGCTACCTGCAACCTGTAAGATATAACTTACTATCTGCAATTTGCTACCTGCTACCTGAAACCTACAACCTGGCACATGCTACCTGTCACCTGCAACCTACGATCTGCAACCTACTACCTGCAACCTACTACCTGCAACCTACTACTTGCAACTTGCTACCAGCTACCTACAACCTGCTACTAGCTACATGTTACATGCTACCTGCTACCACAACCTGCTACCTGCGACCTACTAGTTGCTACATGCAGCCTACTACCTACAATATAGAACTTGCTACTTGCAACCTGCTACCTACAACATGTTACCTGCTACCTGAGACCTGCAACCTGACACCTGCTACCTGTCACTTGCAACCTGCAACCTGCTACTTACTACATGCTACATGCTACCTGTAACCTATTACCTGATACCTTCTACCTGCAACCTGTTATCTACTACCTGTTACCTCCTACTTGCTACCTGTTACCTGCAACTTGCTACCTATTACATGTTATCTGCAACTTGCTACCTGCTACCTACAACTGACAACCTACAATCTACTACCCGCTACCTGCTACATGCAATCTGCTACTTGCTACCTCCAACTCGTCTCCTGACTCCTGTCACCTGTCACTTGCTACCTTCTACCTATTAATTAAATATTAGCATTATATTACAAAAGAAAATTATAAAAACTTTAGTAAAACTGCTCCATTAATAATTTGATTTTTTAACATTAATATATGAATACCTAAAAATTGTAAATACCTCATTGGATATTTGAAATATTTTATATATCATTTTTTTCATTTTTTTATTCTTATCTCCCTCTGACATTTTGTTTGTTACAAATAGAATAACTATAAAAAGGAAGATATCAAAGGAAAAAAAATTACGAAGACTATTCATTTAGTTAGGAAGAAAAAATACGAAAATTTTAAAAATTGTGTAGATTCACACAAAAAGAAAGTCTTGATGTAACATGTAATAAATTACATTACTTAATTAGTTTAGTAGAAAAAATAAGGTGAATGAAAAAAAGAAAGAACATAAGTAAAAGTAAAACGGAAATGAAATTTAAAAAAAAAAATCAAAATTTTGTAAAAGTAAGAAAAGAAATAAATAAAATAATAATGTCTTGCATTTCTTTTCACAAATTTTCAGACTAATTTTACTCTTTTATTTTATTCTACCAAACAATTTTTTTTTTTAAATTAAGAATATCTTTGGACAAGTTTCTCTTATAAAAAAAAGAGAGAAGATGAAATGAGTTTTTACATAGGTCAAAATTAACTTATCTATAAACTAGTTTGTGTATTTTATCTATACATATATTTTCTAATATTTCTTTTACTTAATTATAAAAAAAAATTCTTTTGTAAAATCCACAATTTTTACCTTTCATCTGTATACCGTAATTTTAGTCTCTTATTAGTATTTTGTTTGTAATATTTTGTTTCTTTAATTTTTAATAATATGTAACTTTGGTCAGTTTTAAATTAAATTATCTATTATTTTGGTTTATTTGGACTTAACAAAGTAAGATTGACAAAAAAAATCATGATTTTTGTTATTTCTTTACGTAATTGAATACAGTGACAACTAAAAGTTGAACAAATTTATATACATTTAAAAATTAACATATCAAAATTGAGTAAGAAGAATTTTGGCAACTGAAATTACGAATAATTAAAACTAGAAAATTAAATATATAAAAATTAAAGATATCCTAAAGCATGGAAAAAAATTACAATTAAACCTATTGAGTTATACCTAAACTAAATTTATAAAAAAAATAAAAAAAATTCTCTTTTTATTTTTTTAAGATTGGGGATGTTTACAAAATGTGTTGGTTTTTCGTTAGAAACGTGTGGGGTCCACAAAACAAAAAAAATCATGGGCAAACGAATCATGGGCAGACGAATCATGGAACGATGTCGTTTAGCTGGTCCACCATCGCAGTATAAAGCAGAAACTCGGATCTAGAATCATGATCAATCACTTGTACCCATTTCCCAATTGAGCGATCCCAAACCGAGAGAGAGTGAAAAATGTCGTTCTTTTCAAGGGGCCACGGTGGTCACGGCGGTCACGACGGCCACGACGACAAGGTCGACGACTACGATGAGTACGACCCCACCCCGTACGGCGGCGGCTACGACATCTCCCTCACCTACGGCCGTCCTATCCCTCCCTCCGAAGAGACCTGCTATGCCATCGGAGCCTCTTCCTCCACTGGAGATAGCTTTGACTACGATCGCCCCCAATACACTTCCAACGCTGAACCTTCTGCTTATGGCGACGAAGCCCTCGTCACTGAGTATAGCAGCTACTCTCGCCCCAAACCTAGGCCTGCACCTGCAGGCTTCAACCCCGCTGCTGGATCCGGGTATGGCGGATCCGGGTCGGAAAACGGATCCGGGGGTGGCAGGAAGCAGGAATCTGAATACGGGTCATCCGGGTACGGCGGGAGAAAGGAGGAAGCTGAATATGGGTCTGGGTATGGTGGAAGAAAGGAGGAATCTGGATATGGGACTGGTTATGGAGGGAGAAAGGAGGAATCTGGATATGGGACTGGTTATGGAGGGAGAAAGGAGGAATCGGAATTTGCGTCTGGTTATGGAGGTAGAAAGGAGGAATCTGGTTATGGGTCTGGGTATGGGGGGAGAAAGGAGGAATCTAACTATGGATCCGGGTATGGAGGAAGCACGCAAGAATCTGAATATGGGTCGGGATATGGTGGAAAGAAACAAGGTGAATATGGGTCGGGATATGGTGGAAGGAAGGAGGAATCTGAATATGGATCTGGGTATGGCGGGAGAAAGGAGGAATCTAACTATGGATCCGGGTATGGAGGAAGCACGCAAGAAACTGAACATGGGTCGGGATATGGATCCGGGTATGGTGGCAGGAAGGAAGAATCTGCATATGGGTCTGGGTATGGTGGAAGAAAGGAGGAATCAGAATATGGATCTGGGTATGGTGGAAGAAAGGAGGAATCAGAATATGGATCCGGGTATGGTGGAAGGAAGCAGGAATCAGAATATGGATCCGGGTATGGTGGAAGGAAGGAGGAATCAGAATATGGATCTGGGTATGGTGGAAGGAAGCAGGAATCAGAATATGGATCCGGGTATGGTGGAAGGAAGGACGAATCTGAATATGGATCCGGGTATGGTGGAAGAAAGGAGGAGAGTGAATATGGATCTGGGTAAGGTGGAAGGAAGAGTAGTGGGTATGGGGAGGAACAGCAACAGGGGAGTGGATATGGTTATGGAGGGAGGAGTGAGAATGAGGAGAAACCTAGCTATGGGAGCCAAGGAGGGGTTGAGTATGGTTATGGGCGTCCACCTCAGGAAGAGGGGTACCGCAAGCCTAGCTATGAGAAGCGTGGTGATGATGATGATGATGAGCGCCATGGACGCAAGAAATATGTGAGTGCTACTACCTCCTCCATTCCTTTAACTAATGAGTTTATATAGTCTATGATTGATAGTGAACAGGGATTTCACTTTGCTATCTAATAACAAATTGTCATATACGATGATAAGTATGTTGACGACTTCCTTAGAAGGTATAATTAAAGTGATTTCTGATTAGTTTATAGTTAAACTGATAGTGTATTGAAATTAATATCACCAGTTGGTAACTTGGTGTACTTTAATACAGTAAGATGGTTTCTTTGCCATTGCAAGCAATACTCCTCACATGATTTGAATTATGTGTATGTTTCAGAACTTATAGTGATTGCGCATTGCAATCGTGTAATTGTTTGAACTAATTGATATGTAGTACTATTATGTAAATTTTAATTTCTTGTCATATGTCTTTTGATTTCTTAGAGCAAAAATATTATATGCAATTCCTTAAGTCTTCTTGGTGTTGTTCTCTTGTTAGAATTAGAGTTTCCTCTTGTCTTTTTGGTGTTGTCATATGGTTAGAATTGGAGTTTCATGTTAGTAAGATCTATTTGCAATTTTCATCCAAACACAGTCTAATAAAATGCTACCCTGTAGTTGTGAATATTATATCTGCGTGGTATATATAAAGCTCTTCTATTGATGTTGGTATTCATTTGGTGGCATTTTCCTACCATTGCAGGGTGATGATTCGGATGATGATGATAAGAAGAAGCATCACCACAAGCATCGCCATCATCACAAGAGTTATGACGATGAGTAATCAAAATGCCAGTGGTTGCTGTTTGAATGAAAGTCATCCCATAGTTACCTACTAAATAAGGGGTTGACAGCATTATACCTTCCAGTGTGTTTAGACTGTTACTATGATGTGAGCTTTATGCACTGTTGGTCTAAGCTAAATGTGAGAGGTCTTTGGCTTTTGAGTCATAATAGTATATCCCTAATGTTGGAGTTTGTGTGTTATATGTATTTCCACTTTCCAAAGTTTGAATCCATTTGGCTGTCCTGCAACATCATTTTTTCTCTCTAATAGAATTTGAATTCGCAAGTGGTTAGGCTTATCACTATTTTTTCTCAAACAATTATATAAATGTTCGAACTAATTCCAACAAAATCTACATCCAATAATCTAAAATGAACTGCAAAGCAACATGAAGTACCGGTTTGGAAATGCATTATTAAATTCATAGAAGATGCATAAGTTATACAAGTAACAACTTCTATCTGGATGTGATGGTTTTACACGTCAAATATTATTAACATGTAGTAATTCGCTAGGATGAGCATGATAACATATAGAAATATACCATTTGAATATAAATAATTCCAACTTTGAACATTTGTATTTTGAAGGAGATTCAGATTGGTTTTTTATAGTAAAAAACTAACATTCAGTTTTCAGTTTACAAATTAAAGGGTATCTAGAGAAAGGTAACTATTATTCTAAAGTTAATACCTGTTCATAATTGTAACATACATTTAGCATGACTTGCAAATGGGCAGATATTCCTAATTACCATAAATGGAATGTAAAAAAAGTGAAAGATGAAATAATCATACACTTGGGATGGATACACAGGAAACAACCAGGCAACGGGAAGTTAAGAAAAAGAAAATAGAAGCAAAAGGAACAAACTTCATGCTATGAACTTAGAGGAGCTTCTTCCTCTCAAAGAACGTCTTCAAATGCCATATTTGCATGCCAGCCACAGACAAGCAAACCACAATTGAAAGGAAACTTAAGGTGAACATCTTGGTGTTAGTTGATTTGTTAAGATCTTGCATCTCTTCCTCCCTATTTCAGCCACATGGATAAAAACAAGTCAGCAAAAATCAGTGAAAAACACCTTCAGAATGAATGCAAACTCTAATGCTGCAATAGTTGCATGACCACGAAAAGCCAAACAATCCAAAACTTAAAACATACAAAATAGAAGGTTGTCATCAGTTATGTATACAACTACTTGATCCTAGGCACATCACATTCTTAAGAAAACCATACAGCATAACATGTTAGCAAAGAAGTTATTTTATTGGAGGCATAACAGAGAACAAATTTCTGATCCACTCCAGCTATTAAATGATTGGAAAATACAATGCAGTTAATGGAGGAGAAAACTAATATATCAAGCAAGAAAGAAATATTAATGTCATAAATTATCCACATTTTCTTTCTCTATTTTATTGATTAGGTCCAGGGATTTCATCCCTATCTTTATCTGACTCGGACAGACAAAATTAATTGTGTAGTGACCACTCTTGGGTGTAAAGAGAACAGAAATAGAAAAAGTTGATGCAAGGCTTACAGTAATCATAGATGTATAATAATAGATGTATAGTATATGGAAAAGTTGGGAGGAATATATAGATGCAAAGTAAAAGATTCCAGTTTCTTCTGACCCAACAGATAAATCATTTATCTTCCATTTAAGCGAAATTTTGAATGAACTACGCGAGTAATCTTTTCCATCAAAAGATCATATGGAACTATTATATACTAATTCAAGAGACTTGGTGGCAGAAGTCATTGCATTAATACCTTTCTCGAAGATAAAACATTTCATCATGGATGGATACGACAGTATCATATAGCTTCTTCAACTCAAATTCCATTACCTAGAGAATAGAGGGAAAACAACACATCAATAAAAATACAAGGACCAAAACACCTACAACTATAAAATAGTAACCCCTATCCCTATAGCTTACAAATGCAAAGAAATTAGGATGGTATTCAGATTCATGTGACTACCTTGTGTATACTCACATAAAATCTAGTAGCAACTAAATACGGAACAATTACAATGAAAGACACAAATGGACAATGATATATAATAAATGTTCATAATTGGGGGGTTAAACATCTTAAGCAAGAAAGATGCATACCCAAAAGTAAAGAGTGGGTGAGCTACAAAGTCATGGCTAAAATAAACGGATGGATCCAAAGCAGTAGTATAAAGCTAAATCTGTGTTACATTCTTTCTAAGGCAGTTTTACGCTGGTTACTTGATTTCTCTATAAATACAACAAGAAGTAGAATTTCAGAAAATTCCATGAACTGAGATTTTTACATTGATATATTCCGTTATTTCATGAATGTGCTACTATGACGTTATAGTGTGTGTTCCCTAGGCCACTGCAAGATACAAACTGCAGAGCAGTTTACAATAACAGCCATTCCCAAAATAGCAGGTTTTCATGCACTACAGTGGCAGTCTTGTGATGGGATTTTGAAACCCATTTTGGGGCTTAAACAGTGATGTTTGGGATGGGAATAGGGAGAATTGTGATTTCTTTTCTCCACCCTTTTCTAATTAATTTTGGTTTAGAAACATTATAGGATTTGAAACCCTTCTTCATCCATTATTTTCTCAAAAAATTACCTTTGGGCTGACATTTGTTCCTTCACACTTTCAAGGTCTATGCTCTTTTTATTCTTTTTGTGCGAGTACGCTGTTCGGCTCCTTTATCCTTCAGACACAATGGTTCACATTCTCCTAATTTTTTATCTAGGGTGTTCTTTCTTGATTTTCTATTAATCTCTCCCTGTTTCATTCTTCGGCATCATTCGTATGCCCTTGTTGCTGCCAGATTGATGGTGATTCTATCTAAACTTTTTTTAGTTTTGAATATTCATGTTTTCCTTTATACTGCCATAGTTTTCAGGGGTGGCCATTTCATTCTGCTACCCGGGATTGATGGTTAATAGCATAGAAAAATTAGATTGATAAAATAGGTTAGACTGATTTTTCACAGATAAGGGGACAAAAACACTTCGATATTGTAACTATATTATACAGTGTCATATTCCAAATATAATAGAAAGACAGAAGCATAGCATTAGTTAATAATCCTGCTGGTGTCCAAAACCATGACAAGAGCACACAATAATTTCTGTGTGCATTACTTCACTGTGCAAATTAGCTATATATATATATATATCTGCTATGTAACATAAAAAGAGCACGCTAAAACTTTTCTTTGCAAGTGAATTCACTAAATGGGCTACCAAACCTAAATTTTCAGGGGGAGAAGAATTAAGAGAGCAAGATTTCTCAAATGGTTTCGTATAAAGTTTAGTAGAATTATATTGTTTATCAGTATCAAAGACAATCAACAAAGTTTTACACTGCAGAAAGCTGCCTATTGCCTAATACAACCCTCCTCAGTGTTCAGGCTTGAGGCTGCGACACAGAGGTTTCTCAAAAAAAGCAAAAACACTGAAGGAGTTAAAATGATATAATAATGATAAACAAACTATTGAACACATACACGCAACGCAAGGAAATGCAAGTCACGGAAATGTAAGAGAACTACTTACTTCAACCTGCCCTTTCTTGGCAATCTTGGACCAGTCTTTGGCAGCAACCCCGGTTCTCCACTCAAGTTCAACAGTCACCATTGATGGCGCATCCTTGCCATCTGGAATCCAAAAGCAAGCCGTGTAGTCACCAGCCTCAGATGCCGTAAATGCATAATTACCAGAATCCACATGATCCCCAAAGTGATAAACGTTCCCATGAGGCGATGACACCTGGCAAAAAACACACACACAGACACAGAGTCTCAGTCAAACCCACTTTGATAACAAACCACAGGACCCCATTATCCCAAAAATCACAACACATTCCAAATCCAGAAATCCTACACCACAAAACAAATCACAAACAACCAGGAGACATTCTACAGCTGACCCATTTAAGATTCAAGGCTTTAATTTTCATTCGGAAAGTACGAGGTTTTATAAAACAGTTCACAACCGCGATTTTGACTGCAAAGTCTAGGTCTTTTGGGTGCCCGCAACTGCAATCGTGGTCCCTATTAGCTACGTATGGCTTTGCAAGTTAAAACCTTGGGAGAGCGCATTTTTCACTGTCATAGCAAGGATTTGGCAGTGATTGAGTCACGAAGTTACCTTGGCAATGACCTTGTGGGAATCGGGCATTGGGTACCCTTCGCGTGGATTGACGACACTGTACTTTCCCACACTCATCGCATTGGTCTTAATGTCCTCTGAAATGCATTTGGTGTGACCCGAATGAACCTCGAACTGCATCGAATACGCGAGGCTAAAGGTCAACGCCAGGGTGAGAAGTGCGAGGGGACCAACCGAGTCGGACATTGCAGCCATTGGGTGTTCCCAATTTGGGATCTGATCGGTAGATTAGGGTTTGAAAGGGAACGAAGAAGGAAGGACTAAAACGACAACGAGAACACTCACAGTGAACTCAAAACGGAGCGAGATATGCGAAAAGTAACCACCGAGATTTTTGGTTGTTAAGGAACGTTACATAACAGTTGAGATTTTTGCAAATGTTTTATTTATCTTGTGAAAATGTATTCATTACTTGAATAAAACAATACTAAACAAATGAAGATAAAGAAATAGTTATTGTTACACAAGTTTTGAAGAGAATTAATATATATATATATATATATATATGCATATATAAAATACCAAAACTTTAAAGAAGAAAAACAAATTGTATGAGATGTAAGAGTAATGTGCAAAGTCATAAATACAATAAGGAAACTAGAATAATTTAATCCTACCAAACCAAATTTTTTCCATATAACGAATTATGAAAAATTATGTGACATTTATTTTATTTTATTTTAAAAACATTGAATTTAATGTACTAAAAAAATATTTTATTTTAATCAAGAGTTAATATTAAGAGTCATACTAGATTTAGATTTAAATAAAATTTTATATTTAAAATTTGTTAATAATAAAAATAATATAAAGAAGAGATTTCAATATCATACTTGTTAAAATATTAGTCATTTTCATTCAAATATTTTGTAACAAAACTTTGATAAAATACTCTTATACATATACATACATTATATGAAAAATAGAAAATAGATGCAAAACAAATTTTAATTATTTTCAATCAAACCTTCTAACAACCCTCATGAAATCATATTTTTTATCTTATTGAATGAATTAAATCAATAAAATTTTAATTTTTTTAGCAACAGAAATATGATATTTTTATAATTAATAAATTTTAATATTTTTAAAAATAATAATTTTCTTATGTGGGATGATCTGCAGGCTCGCAAACTACCTCTTATGTGGGACGGGTCAGTAAAATGAGTTTGCACTCCTTGTGTTGAACAGGCCAACCCAATCCACATTTTGTAAACTAATACGAGACGGACCATGACGGACAACCCGCAATACCATTCCATAGGTAATCTAATTCACTATCCTACTAGTACCTTAGATTATTATGAATCTTCTCTCCACTTTATATCCTAGTGTATATCTTTGGTTTACCACATATTTTTCCAACCAAACAATTGTAATAACATTAAGTTTTACACTCATTAAAATTATTATCTCAAGTAGTTCACACTTTAATCTCTTCAAAATACTCATTTCCTTTGCTTAATGCCAATACAATTGTCCAAAACACATCATTGATCATAATTAAAACACTAGATTTATTAATAATGATTCACATATCAATACAATTAATTAATGGTCTTTATCCTAGATTCTAAATTTTTTTTCTACTATTTCTCTAAGTAATCGTCTTTATCCTTCCACTAGTATCAGAAATAAGAATAATATTTCCTTATCTTAGACCTTTTAGAATGTTGGAATTCCTTTGCAAAGATTCTATTCATAATTATTAATATTTTTTTATATTCTAAACATTCTTTTATTTAGTTTATCCATTTTCACAAAATTATAATTTTTCAAATATATAATATAGAAATCCCCATCTAAAAGACTTTTCATAATACATATTTATAAGTATCCCACTTTTCTTTTTCATCTTACCTTTTTCATTACTTCATTTGCAACTAAAACTCCATTGGAAAAGAATATGAATCAATTGTTTAATTTGTATAAAAACAAAAAATGTAAGTTAAATTCCATAAATAAATATACTAAATAAAGAAAAGCTTGGTATAAATAAAGATATTTTTGTTCTTTTCATAATTTTCTTTCCACTTTTATTTAAAAATTAAAAAAAAATACACTAATATACAATTCAACGTTCAATGGTTACCATAAAATTAAAAATAGATTTTAATTAAAATAATTATTTAATAAAGCTTTATGTCCTAAAATATTATTGAATTGGTAATTATTAAAGGTTGATCTTCTTTATAGATTGAGAGTAATTCTTTATTAGTGAGTGGTGTACACTTTTACAAATTCCTCTATTGTGCCTTGATATATATAGAGTTTTAAATTTTCATCTTCCTAATATTTTTGGATAAAAAATATATGTGTTGAAAGTCTTGTTAATTTAGAAGGAAATCTAAGTAAAATTTTAGATGATTTGATATTTTATTTTTATATTAGTAAAGTTTTCTTTAGCAAATCGATTTGCACTAACGAAGTGTAACTATTTTTAAACATGAATTTTGATTACGTCTCACATGTCTTTGTATTTTTTTTTTCTCTCTTTCTAGTATAAGTCCTCAAGAAACATATAATTATTAAAATACGAGGTGTGAAACTAGTAAAGATATGGTATTCTAATATTAATTCTTTTTACAAAGTTAATTATAAAAAAAATATAAAAATTAAATATGTTTTTCGTCTTTATATTTTCACACAAAATTGTTATAGTTGAAATGGTAGAATTTTTTGAATATTTATTATAAGAAAATGAGTCATTATCAGGTTTTTACATGACAAATGAATTTTCACTAAATTAAGATGTTAAAATATTTTATACTGACTTATAGTTAATGTGAATATTATAATATAATTAACGTTAAAATTTTGTTTATTACGTGAAAAAAAGAATTAGTAAAGATCCATTTTAATAGTTTTTTAATACAACCTAAAATTTTTAAAGTTTGAAATAGAGATAAAAAATAATTTTATATTATAACACGTAATAAAAACATATTTAACTCAAAATATAAATAGTATAAATTAGAAAAAAAAAGAGGTTAGAAAAATAATCCGTCCACAAATTGGCTTCTTCTTGTCTCCATCATTGAATAAATACACTTCTATCCTTTATGATCCAATAAATCCTCACAACCACTCCACCACACAAAAATGGTGAAAAACATCTCTCTTATTGGGTCATGTGTGACACATTCTATGAGCAAATAAAGTTAGATTAAATGCTTAATTTCCAACTAGTTCAGTGTGTCAAAAAATAATTTAACTTTATAATGTATTTCATATTTTATTTAATGTTTTATAGTAAATTATTCAACTTGTTAAATGCAAATAATTAATATCACATAAATGTTTTCGTAAATTTATCACGTCATTGCATATGTTAAAAATTAAACCCATTAGATAACCACAAACTAAATGATCAAGTTTTCAAATGTGTAAAGCAATTAAAACAACGAAGAATAAATTCTGTCTAAATTTTAAATGTTTAGATAAAAAAACTATAAATATTGATAAATTATATGATATTAATATTATTAAGAGTAAAATCACACATAATTGATGATTTCTCCATATTTATTTGTATTTTTTTTAATAATATTTTTTTTTGGTAAATGATAGTTGAAACTTGAATTTTTGAATTTTCTCTATAATGTCAAATTTCATAATGATATTTAATATAATAAATTTTATAAAAAAATCACACATAAATTTTTAATTTTCATAATTCATATATAACTATATGTCTTATATTTAAAGTTCACATCTTTTAAAATATAAATCACATTTAAATTTGTTAACTTTCCCTAATTGAGCTTGTACTTTATTTTTACAGTAGATTGGGTGGGAGATTTGGCCAAATCTTAAGACCATAGGACCAAATTCTAATGCAAAATTTTCTTATGATGGAGATGAAGAAAGAATAGAAATAGGGTTCTATCTCTACAAAGAAGTTTGTTTCACTGTTAGCCATCAATAAAGGGTGTGACAAGAACATAATTGCCAAAAGATAGATTGAGAAAATGAGATTAAAGAAACTGCTCACATATGGACTCTCATGGATTAAGGTAAATGTCTATCTCTATTATAATTAAATATGATGTGAGAGAATCATAACTTGTAAGATTCTTAAGATGATAATGTGCATTATTATTAATTACTGTACGCTTATGATTTTACAGAGGAGCCACTCCAAAATCTAGAGACCTAAAGTGAGTATCCAAATATCATAAAAAATTAGTATGACTTAACCAAGTTGAGAGAAACATTTTTCTCAACTAATCTCACTAACATTGTTGACAAAATCAAAAGGAAAATGAATGAAGAAGAAATCTTTAAAGTAAACAAAAACTTACCCAGTTTAAAAATCTAATCAGGTAAAAATGACCTACTAGTGAAAAAAAGATGAAAAACGACGATTATTTTAGCCTTAAAATAACGAATTTCTGATCATTTTTTTCCAGCGTGTAGACTATTCTCTTCAAGCAAAGAAGGTGACTATTTAGCTGTCATGTTACATTCAGTTTAAAACAGCAACTACGGTAAAACCCGCCATTTTATTCCCTTTAATTAATAACTTTTAAAAAAAATTATAGTTATTCATGTTTTGAATGAGAAAAAACATGGTGCCCTAATCTCAGCAACGGTGGTGGTGAAGACCAGTGGCGGCGGCAGCTAGCAACGACGAAGAACCAATGGAGGTACAAAAAACAACCAATGAAGACAGTGGTGGTGGAAGACAATGAGCAGTGGTGGAAGACAATGAAACATTAGGCAATGAAAACCTTCACCAACAATGGAGGACAAAAATGAATAAGAGAAACAAAAAAAGAAACAAATAAGCAATGGTGAGTGAATGAAAGAAACTTACACAATGGCAAAGAGCTCGAAGATGAAGAAGGAGCAGAGAGAGCACGAAGCAAAGAAGAAAGACAAAGCGAATACGAAAGCATAAGTGACACACTATGAATTAGGTTAATAAAATGAGTGTAAAGCGGTGAATCTGAGGTAAACCCGCTATTTTATATCAAAGTGTTTGGTCTACAAATACGACTATTAGTGGTAACCATTGTCTTAGAGCAAGAACTTGTTCTAAGACAACGACTACCACTAATAGTCGTCTTTGTAAACCAAAACGCTTGGTCTAAAATGACACTTTAACTCATAGTTGCTGTTTTAAACTCGCTTTAATTTAAAAAATGTCACCGCATTTTGATAGACAACATTTGACACTAGAAGCACTGAAAGTGTATTGTCATAAATGGACCTTTTTGCACTAGGGACCCTTGACTCCTCAACTAGTATTGGACGTGATCAAACTTTGGAATGGATAAGGTATGGAAAAGAAAAGAGTAGGGAGATGAGAGAGAAGACATTGTAGAGAGAAAAAAAATAGAAGACATGTGGGTGATAAAAAACTAGATGGAATAAATGTTTTATTTAGAAAGATTATAGTTTATAAGAATACTTATTTATTTGAGGACAAGACTTTACAAACCACCTTCATGTTACCATATTTAGAAATTAATAATAAAGAAGTACTATATATATATATATATATATGCTGTCAGCAATTTCAAATTCAGCACATAGTTTACCTGCCGTCCACACTTTGTCCTTTTATTGTCTCTATCTAACATCGAGTAAATCAATCCCTCATCTCTTCAATATCGCAAGCAGTTACCAAGAACAAGTTGAGATTCATCACAAAAAATGGAGAAGACAAACATGGGTAAGAGAGCACACTGTTTGGTATTGACATATCCAGCTCAAGGTCACATTAATCCCTTGCTTCAATTCTCCAAGCTATTGGAACGCCAAGGGGTCAGAATAACTCTTGTCACAACTCGTTTCTTCTGCAATAACCTGCAAACTGTGCCTCCTTCTATCGCCCTTGAAACCATCTCTGATGGCTTTGACAAAGGGGGGCCAAGAGAGGCTGGGGACTACAAACTCTATATCAAACGTTTTTGGGAAGTTGGGCC
>Ga0123342_1005734_pt1 | contig 17762 bp, 20 predicted proteins | sample Turbeawhitnodule_FD_89960 | JGI IMG/M metagenome (GOLD analysis project Ga0123342, IMG submission 89960) | Root nodule microbial communities of legume samples collected from Mexico - Turtle bean Mexico white nodule | ecosystem: Host-associated > Plants > Roots > Nodule | place: Mexico: Nepantla...
CTTCCTTTGGCTCAGCACATACACCACCAAGAATGTTGATCTTGACAACCTCAAGAGCACACAACCCTTCTTGGCTTTACAACACCAGAATGTACACAAATCACATAACGAATTACACTGTTACAGAATCAACTGAAATCAATACAGAGTAATCCTATTCCACTTCTCTCTTGAATATAACCAAAGCTCAAAGTTCAAACTCAAATGCTTCAAAATCTCTTTGAAAAACTCAAATCTGTTTTTCTTTCTTGTTGTTTGTTATAAAACATTAACAAACTATTTATAGTATTCAAATCTTGGTCAAAGCATTTAAAGTAGGAGCGTATTCAGTTATGAAATCAATTAAAGTTCTTTTAACAAACAAAACTGTTTCTGTTAGGATTCCAAACAAACAATCGGTTGAAATAGCGTATTAATCGGTTGTTTTGGTTTTGACAGCAAGTCAACCATCCAAAACAGTTTTCAAACTTTTGAAAAACACCTAAGTATAAAACAATCGGTTGTTTTGACAAAACAACAGGTTGTTTTTCACTTAGTTTGAAAAACACTTTAATCTTAAAAGATTTGAAAACACTTAAGTTTTAGATTCAACAAAGAGTGGATTACAAATATAATCTACCCCAGATCCTATTCTAAAGCACACCAGCAACAGCAAGCACCTCCAGCCTTTCAACAAACACAAAGGATTTGGATTCTTCAAAGCTTGAACACACTTGATTCAACATAAACATCATAAAGTATTTGAAGAATTTAAGCTGCAAAAATTTAAAACATGTGCATGTAAATTTTGCTTTACTTGCAACTTCGTTTGTCATTATCATTTTGTATATTTTTATTGTTTTTCTTTAGACACATTTCCCATCTCAAATTATTTGCAAATATCTGTAAATGTAAAATTTTACATTTACAAGCATGGTACTCATCATATTTGTTCCTGCTGGTTGACTCGTTGTGTTAGTTGCTTCTAACGGCAACCTTCAACCCTTTTATCTCCGCCCGAGAATCGTACTTCTTTGATCAAGAAATCTCTCACTTGAAAAGACAAAGGGCGTCAAGGTCGTTTGCACTCCGATGCTCAAGTCAGTATAAGGGCAAAGAAACACCAAATGTAGAAAGTAGTTTCGGTCTTAGAAACTGCATACCATACTAGGGTTCTTAGCACCCTTTATATAGGTTAAAACTAGGGTTTACCTTTGTGTTGTTACCCTTGTCTAGGGTTCCTTGGGAAACGTCCTTACGCCGCTATTTACATAATCTTAGCGTATCTGGCACATGGACTTCCCTTAACTGGAGTGCAACGAATAACAGAGTGGTCGTTTGGGTACCAACTTGTGCACCTAATCTTTAGCGACATCTGCTTTGTGGGTGCCCTAAGTATTCATGTGTCATGCATGCAGCTTTCCCTAGAAACCCTAACCCTAATGGGCCTTAGCGCTTCCCAAGATTATTCACTCGTGTCGCGCATGCGCTATACACACCACATGCATGAATTCTTCGTGACTTAGGCTTCCCACATATCTATTGTTGTTAACTTAGCATAATTATGGGACCCACCTCTCATGGCCCATCTGTCGATGTCCGATCTCTCCTTCTGTTGGCGAGGGCCGATATCGATCTCCAACATCGGGGTCTATGGTACCGATGTCCAAAGACTCACCAATCCTCTGATAGGTGTGTCTGAGGTCCACCTTACTTGGCCTCCTTCCACTATCAGACACTGGTGTGCGATGTTTAAGGTCAGTCATTGGGATGACCGAAGACTGATCGGGACAATATTCATTTTTAAAATCTCATTATTTTAACCTTTTTCCCTTTTTGTTGTTGATTAATAAACAATAATTACATAACCAATATAGATTAGGAAAGAATTAACTTTGTAAGAATTTTTTATGAAAATATGTATTCGAATATACTTTATTTTCAAGAAAGTTACATTCATGAAAGTGAAACAAGTATTTTTAAGAAAGATATTTAGTTTTAACACTCATAAGAGTAAGGCCAATTCGACCGAAATCTAATAAATGGATCATGTTGGATTGATAGTCTAATCTAAAATTTATTTGACAACTCAATATCATCTAATTGGTCGTACGAAAATCCAATGACATGGTTGATCCAATTTGAATTAATAATATAAAAAAATTAAAGCATTATATATATATATATATATATATATATATATATATATATATTACTTTTCGAACTTATTTATGGAATTGTGGTATTTAGTTTTTTTATGAATTTTTTTTGTTGATAATAATTTGATTTTGAATATTATTTATTTTAATATAATAATGTTTTGAAATTTAAATTTATTAAAATTTTATTTTTTATTTTATATATTAATACTTTATTATAATAAAAAAATTAAATATAGATTTAATTTGATAAATTATATTATACATATATAATATATTTGTATTTTTTTTAATATAGATAAACAGTCTCACCATTAATCCACTTACTTAATACCAATACCGAGTTAAAGACGGACCCATTTTTATAACACTAGCTACATTCTCACGTTTTCGTTTTCAAAAAAAATTATGAATAGGTTAAAATAAATTTATTTTTTAGAATAACTATAGTTCCACTTCATTCTTCTAAAATTGTTTTATTTTTCATTTTTACTTTAACATTTCTTAAATTAAATATATTTATTTCCTTTGAAATTATTAAATGTCAACTAAAACATAATCATACAAATAACATCTTTAGGTATAATACTTCTAAACATTTGGAAAAACAATGTCATGCTATAAATATCTTAAAACTCAAATCATGGTTAGTTTTACAGTTTTGAATTGATTTTTTTATTATGAGTATGTGGTACAAATATTTGTTAGATATAGTATTTAGATTTAACTCTTTAAATCAAATGAGTAAACGTTAATTTATTGCTTATTTAAAACTAATTACAATTAAAAGGGGTCATCTTAAATTAGGGGAAGAGTACTTTCAAGAAGGGTATTATGAAAAAATATTTATTTTATATTAAATTTATAAATGAATATTTATTATAGAAAAATTCTGTAATAATTAACTTTCATAATGAATGCAGAAATAAATTATATTAAATAATAAAAAATATTTTATGAGTAAGAAATTGATTGTCTATAAGATTTAAGCTTTTACATAAATATATATATATATATATATATATATATATATATATGGATGTATATGTATCTGTGTGTAAATTTACAGTCTCCAAGATGTTTTCAAGAATCATAGTCCCCTCACCTAAAACCAAGCATATAATTTATCAGATTTAACTAACTTTAAATATCCTTCAATTTATCTAATTTAGTGTTTGTCACATTAATCAATCTTATAATTAACTCCATATAATATATAATGACGTGCACAGCAATAGCATTTTCTACAAATGAGTAAACATGATGTCAATTGCATCACTGGTAGCAGCATACTTATTATTGCAAAAATGGTACAAAACAGAGGCTCGTAAAATAAATGAAAAATAACAGCGGTAGCCGTCATTCATTGGCATGTCATAAATTTAAACAAAACATTATATCGAACCTCCCCGATGAAGTGGAGATGAAGCAAAAAAAACAAACAAAAAACTAAAATAAACTAATATCTGTTCCAGTAGGTTCTGCGTCTGAACCAATTGTAGTCGGGCAAACGCTGAATAGGACCCAAAGCAGTAATTGCTACATCCTGCAAAGAAGCATACAATACAAACACATGACACCATTATCCAACAAATAAAAATGGTGTCTATACTACTGAATATGTTTCGATTATTACCTTGTCATAGATAAACCTGTTTGCAACCCGTTTAATTGTACTGGCATCAACCGCATCAATTCTAGCAAACAATTCAGCAAACGGGATTCTCCTACCATAGGTAAGCAGCTGAAACAAAACATGAACATAGATAAAAAAAAGTGAAACAACAAAATGATTAACGCTGCAGCATATATAAAGCTATAAATTTATCCTATATAAAGAATCCAGGTCGAAATTCTTGTAGCTAATGGGGATACTATTCTCTGCATTGACATTGCCCACGTAATAATGGAGTGAAAATGAATACCATTGCATTTTAAAAATTTCGAACACATTCAATTTACAACTACATTAATACAACAGAATAGTCATAAACAATAGGCCTTTACTAACTTTAAATAAGTAATCATACTATGCAAGTGTCATTTTCTGAGCTTATGTTTAATTTAGTGATAGAGGGTGGAATGGGGAGAGTTGGAGTGGAATGAAGTTTTGATTGTTTGGTTTGTAAAAATATGAATGCAACCTGACAAAAGAAGATGGATTGCAATTCATTTCATTCCATTGCTTAACTCTAAATTTGATGTGCACTTGATGGAACAAAACTTGCGGATTAGAAAGTGACTATTTTAGCTTTGCAAATATGTTAACCTTAACAGTCATATAAGCATAATACTAAATAAGGATAATGTGGACATGAGTAATTACAATGTTTTTTTAAAAATAGAACGAAATCCTCACTCCTTCCAATTATAAAATATCCAAACAATGGAATAACATTTTTATTCATTCCATCCCAATCTATATTGATCGATTATTTTCCATTTTCTATCACTAATCCAAACAAAACTAAGAGTTTGTCTATCAATAGTAGTATCTTGCTATCATCTTATCTCAATTCAGCTTGAGCTCAATGAAATAATATACTAAAGAATGAAGTTTTATTAAACATTCTCCCATGTCCCTCTACTCTTCATGGAGTTATGTGTAAAATCTATTGTACCTGACGGCCAATATCTTCAGCCACTGGACTTGTTCCATCAATGTGTAGTAGCAACGAAGATTTCAACTGTAAAACAGGAAAAAGTGAATACAACAGTAATAACAGCGAGAAAAGAATAACTGAAACTAATGCAACACTAAATTTATGATAAAGATGTAGGAAGTACTATAATTGGAAAGCAACAAAAATATTTAAGGACTGTGAATGTCATGTCACATTTAGCAATCCATGATCTTTGGGCATACCAAAGGAAATACATATTACGTGAGCCAAAATTACTTTGTTGGAATGGAAGCAATATGAGCAAGAACTAACATTGGATTCACAATTCTTAATGTATGTTTTTAGTGGGTAAAAGTTAACCATAAATTTTGATGAAATGAAAATATCAGCACTATCATGAAAATTGAACTTAACAATTTGCACACGACGAAAGATACACAGTAAGCATTTTCAAGAAGTTAACAGCAAAACATGACATGACATCAGAAATAGAAAGGCCATGAAAGAGTAAAATGCTGTTAATCTGTTGCACATACCCATCTTTCACCTTTTTATTCTGCCTGGCATACAATAGTAACATGAATTTTACAAGCTGATTGATACATCTATACATTAATTTAATGCGTACACAGAAGGTGTTCAATGAAGAGCACACAATATGTCATCAAAAGAAAAGATCCAGAGTGACAGCACAAATACCATAAGATCCATTTACCTGAAATTTTCAACATTCAAAATATGCACCAGTTATCATTACATAATTTAAATCCAAATCATTACACATAAAATTTATTGTTTTAGTTTTAAAAAGTAAACTACCTTTGTATATGAAAAATGACATAAGAAATTTAAGTTGAATGCAACTTATTAAGAATAAAATTGCATGTAACTGATTTGTGTAAAGTAACTCCTAATTCCTACCATATCTTGGACAATGATACAGTCATCATAGGTGAAGTTTAACACAATATGCCAAATTCTATGTCACATTAAATTAGCAAGCCAGGAATCAATACTTAGAAACCCACCTGATTACAAGCACGTGTAACATCATCTTCAGAAACGCGATAAGCCAACTTGGTTGTTTCATACATTATTGCATATGACAAATCATCCAAGCTATCAGGCTGAAAGCACAATAAATTGAGAGAAAAGAAGTTTTATCAAGAAAAAATTATTGAAGATATGGATACAAAGATAATGAAACTAGAAAAGCTATAGAAGATATACAACATTGTATAACACAACCTAAATAAACTACTCTTGCAAATATCAGACTGTAAAATCATCCATCACATTGCTGAGACACAAATAACCATTATATTTATATTTTACACTAATGATAATCCTAAAAAGATATTAGACTATTCATTATAGGATATCGGTCTTTAGGCGATATAACTAGGTAAATGTCGGTCTGTGAGCCAATGTACTCAAGGCTAGGGGTAGCAAAATGAGTCAGGCCCTCAGTCCACCATCATTTAGGTGGGGCTGGTTCACTTTCTGAACCCACCAACCTGTATTGTCCCAGCCCGCCTAACTCACCAATCCGGCAGGCCACAGGTGACAGCGCACACCTTTTATTTTTGGCACTTTTAAAGAGGGATCTCATTCGTTTGGAAAAAAATTAGTGGTGAACAATGTTTTATATAGAAATTTATTTACATTAATTTCTATATGCATCATTTAATTTATTGAAGTATAGTTGATATTTACTTTATTTTGTTAGATATTAAACATTTCATTAGAATATTAAAATTTTATTTTATTTCTCTTTCTTGTATTTTTATTGTCCAAAAAGTGATATCAATTATTATAATAATTAACCAAGTAAATAGATCTAAAACAAAAAATTACAAAAAAAGAACAAAAATTGAAAAGTGGTGGACTAGCCCATCCTATGATTGGGCAGGTTACTATTTCTAGCTTGCACAACCTTGACGGGCCAGCCCACCCCGCTTTTGACAGGCCAACTGAAGGTCGCACCAAAACGGGCCAGGCTGGCCCGTTTTGCCACCCTACTCAAGGCTTCTATAGCTACCGTCACCATAGGGATGTCAGATTGCCGAATGGGAACATTCAAGGAAGTTATGAGAATATCGGCACAAATTTCAAGTAGAACTCAACCAACTAAAACAAAACCAACTGCTTCAACTTCAAAAAGATAACTATAATTCCACATAATTAAAGTACCAACCCCTACGAATTTGGAAAGGTTGAGGGCCTAGTGGGCTTTTTCTTCCTATAAATAAACCATGACCCCATAGGGGTGAAAGCAAGTGATTCATTCTCCTATCTTATCCTTACACATTCTCCTTACTCAACAGTTCCTAAGCATAAAGTAGTCTTCTCTTTTTTGCTGGAAGAGATATCAAGTAAAATAGCATTATATTTATGAAAAATGAGGGGGACGTAACAGTCTTATACTCAACTTTTCAGGCAAGTCTTATAAGAAAAACCACACTTACATCTTACCTTAGCAACAGCATAAACACCAAAAAGACCTGTGTCCTTGTAATTGGTATTGAAAGCCATAATGCTCTCAGCAACTTCATTAATACCAACTCGTTGTGCTAACTCAGAACTGTTCACAGTCAAAATGAATGCAAACAAGTCAGTATCAGGAGAGGCATTTTTCCATTTCTTCTATTTTTATTATATAGAAGGGAGGATGGGGATGGTTCAAATCACATACCCCATGTGTTTACCACCTCCAGCAGCCTTATTCCAAGAACCCAACATAGCTTGCATGACCATGAGAGCAACTGAATCTGGGTCCTTCCAAGATGCACCTTCAAAAGCCACCGCAAATTGTGCAAGGGGAATATCATCATCGAGCATTCTAACCTGTTTTCCCAGGCAAAAAGTAGACAAAAATGGTAATTAAATATACCAACAAGAAAGGTTTCAAGTCTTCCAACGTCAACACAAATATTCTTACCTCAGAACCAGTAAAAATAGCTGGCTCTTTAGCAACTAATTGAGCCGTGGTAGTGCCATCTGTCGACAACTTAGTAAACAACTTGTTCACTTGATCAACAATATCCTCATGCTTGACAGCTCCAGATGCAGCTATCACCTATGAAAGCAAACCACGCCGAATATAGTTTTAGAGATAAACAAACAATATGCAGAGAAACCATCACTGACAAAGAACACACACATAACATAACCACATTAATTTTCCACATACCATCCTAGGAGCCGTGTAATGTGTCTGAATGTAGCTCTGCAGATGAGCTTTCGTGATTGTCCTAATGTTCTTATCAGGTCCAAGAATGGTTCTTCCAAGAGGAGTGCACTGGAACGCAGTTGCGTGTAGGTGATCAAAGATCACTTCCTCAGTTTGACCCTCAACCTATAACCAGATTCATTAATTAAACCTTACATCAAAATTGAAATCATCATCAACAACAACAACATCAGCCCTATCCCAATAAATTTACACAAAATCAACATCCAAAGAAAAAGGTGTACTTTCAGACACCCCCAGTAGAAATACACTAGGCCCAATTACATTAGATCCCTTTATCAAGTCATTTTATTTACTAATATGATGTAAGATAAATCCTGAGAACTCATTTCAAAATTCAATCACACATCAAAACTCATTTCTAATTAATTGAGAGTACAAAGAAAGTGACAATTGAAATCTAAACTCGAAACAAAGAAAAGAGGTTTTCTGTACCTCCTCCATTTCACGGAGAATGACATCACGTTCGCGGCTGATGCGATTTTCCTCAAATCGAGAATTCTGAAGGATGTCGGCAAGGATATCGAGGGCCTGGGGTACATCACTGTCGGTAACCTTGGCGTAATATGTGGTCTGTTCGCGTGAGGTGTACGCGTTGAGGTGTCCTCCCATGTTCTCGATCTCTTCCTCAAGCTCGCGCGCTGTGCGGCGCTCGGTGCCCTTGAAGATCATGTGCTCCAGGAAGTGCGCGGTACCGTTGGTCTCCTCGGTCTCGAAGCGCGAGCCGGCGTCGATCCACACGCCGACCGTGGCCGTGCGGGCGGCGAGGGTGGACTCGGTGGCGACGCGGAGGCCATTGGGAAGCGTGGTGACGCGCGTCTCAGGGGCGGCGAGAATGTGCGTGTGGTCGGAGAGCGTGGGGCGGGGAGAGCCGTGTTTGAGGAAGCGGGGGTCCTGGTTTTCGAGCTGGCGGAGCTTGTACTTGATGGACTCGGCAGCGCGGTCGTAGATCATGGCGGTGGGGGGCGGAGGAGCGGGAGGAGAGGCGGCAGAGGGGGCTAGGGTGGGGGACGCCGAGAGAGATCGGATGGAGGACAGCACGGAGGCCCGCCGGTCGGAGCGGCGGGCCGCGGAGAGGAGGCGCTTGAGGGACATGGATTAGGGCTGGAGTCTAGGGTTTCACGGTGGGAAAAGAATGAGCAATGTAATGAATCGTATGTTAAAGAGAAATAGATGTTGGTGTTGAACAGGTATTCTAGTTTGTGAGAACTACAGAGATGCAAGACTTTTACTTTTATTTTTTTATTATTTTTTCAAACAAAATTATTCTTCATTTTATTTAGAAAACCAAATATAATTTTACAGTTGGTATGCCTCTTTTGTTTTAAATGTCTTCTTTTTGTTTTAAATATTCTCTTAATTAGTTTTTATGCCTGCTTTGTTTTAAATGAATTTTTCTTGTTATTAGTATTCTCTTAATTTAAATATATAAAAAAAAAATTCCTGTTAACTGTTGTTAACTTTTTTTTATATGTGATTTTATATTTTATTTTATTTTATTATTATGGACATCGTGCTATTTTCTAATTTTTTTTAAATATTTGGTATATATGAGGGACGATTTTAAATTGAAAGAGAGGTGGAGGAGTGATTTTTTTTAATATTTCAATCATTTCCTATTTTTTACATATTTACTAAAAAAATTAATTATGTTTCTAATTAATTGAAAACTGTTTTTTTTTAAAAAAAAACTAATATACTGCCATTTCGTAAAATGGTAGTTATTGTACTGGACTAAACATCGGCATCAGACATCGATACTTGTGTGGAGAAGGTCGGTTCGGTGGGCTGGTCGAGATAGTGGGCCACGTAAGTAGGCCCCAAAGATGCGTGTGTTGAAATCCGTATATATGAAATACCTGATTAGCGAAAGTGCATGTGGTGTGTATAGTACGTTTGGGTCTAGCACAAGTAAATACTCATTAGAAACGCCTAGACCCAAGAGCGTTAGGGTTTTCAGGGGTAAGTTGCATACATGATACGTAAAGGCTAGAACGCCTACAGTGACAGATGGGCCTCATGATGTTGGTACACGAGTTGGTATCCTAGCGGCCATGTTGTTAAGATTGTGCACTCCAAGGAGGAAGATTTGTGTGGTTGTTACACTAAGATTGTGTAACAATGTAACAGAATGTCTTCCCATCGAACCTACTTTCACTCGAGATAAGGTTCTCGTGAGAGGAGGATTGTTACAATAAGGTAACCTAAAGTAGTTTATAAAAGGGATTTGTAATCCCTGGTAAAGGTACATCGTTTCTAAGACTGAAACTGCTTACTTACTTATTATTTTTGTATTGGTCAGACCTCAGACATCAGCATCAGAGATCGGTATCAAACATTAACATCAGACATTGACATCGGACATCGGTGGTCTGGTCGAGATAATGGGCCAAGTAAGCGGGTCCCATAAACAGTAATGAGTTGTCATCCAGATATAAGAAAGACTTAAATCACGGGATGGTTCATGCATGTGGTGTGTATAGTATGTTCAGGTCTAATACAAGTAAGTATACCCAGAAGGCGCCCAGGCCCATAAGGGTTAGGGTTTCCAGGGAAAGCTGCATGCATGGCACGTGAATAATTAGGGCACCTATAGAACAGATGGTCCCGCAGCGCTTGTACATGAGTTGGCACCCTAGCGGCCATATTGTTAAGATTTTGCACTCTAGAAAAGGAAGGTTCAGTGCGGCGGTTGCACTAAGATTGTGCAACACGCAACAGTATGCCTTGCTAGTAAACCTAATTCCACTTAAGGAAAGATCCTCGTGGGACAGGGAAGCTGACCTAGATACAACCTATAAAAAGGGTAGTAAGGACCCTAGAAAAGGTACGTCGTTTCTAAGACTGAAACTGCTTTACATACTTATTGTTTCTTAGCCTAGTACTGACTTGATCGTCGGAGTGCAATCAACAGGTAGGGTCCCCTCTGTTTCAACGGAGCCACTCTCTATCACCTGAAGAGAGAGCAAAAACCACCAGAAATAGGAGGAGCCACCACCTTCCTCTGAAGTCAATGGCGGCTTAGTCAACCGGCGAGAACAATTTCTATAAGTCCTGAACTGACTTGATCGTCGGAGTGCAATCAACAGGTAGGGCCCCCTCTGTTTCAACGGAGCCGCCTTCCAACATCCAAAGGGAAGCACAAAATCCACCGCTTGCCTCTGAAGTCCATCGACGACCAGGTCAACTGGCAAGAACATTCGGCGCCCACCGTGGGGCCCGATAAAACTAGGTCCCACCCACAATTGTGATCAGAGCTATCAGGTGACATGAGGAATACAAGGCAAGGTGCATCCGCACCCAAAGAAGAAGACAATGTCACCATGCAACAACTCATGGAGACTATCCGTGCTCTTCTGCAAACGGTGGTGGTGTCCAAGGCTGATCAAAATAGGATTCTAGCTGAGGTTCGGGCCGAGCAGGCAGCCAGTCAAGACCGATTCCATGTTGATTTGGATGCTTCACGAACAAACAATGAAGAATTGCGCAGGGCCAATGAGGAACTGCGCAAAGATCTGCAACACGTGGGGGAGCGTGTAGCAGGGGAGCAAACCCCGCCCATTCCAGTTAGGGCTCGCCCCATGCCATTCTCCCAGGCGATCATGAATGTCATGATACCCACCAATTTCATGACTCTAAAAATCACTTTCACATGTACTGAAGACCCAAAGGCCCACATCACGGCTTTACACACTCAGATGATGATCTCGGGGGAAACCGATGCCATGCACTGCAAATTGTTCATGGGAATGTTCTCGGGCACAACATTGGATTGGTTCATCAGTCTCCCCGATGGACACATCACCTCGTTTGATCAATTCTCGACATTGTTCAGGGAGCAGTTCATTGTCAACGGGGCGCCACCCCCTGTCTCTTTCGACCTTTTCAATGTGAAGCAGTACTAGGGAGAGCCCCTGAAAGACATGATGGTGCACGCCTTTAGGTGGGGAATGCTATCAGGGCCCTTCAGCGAATCTTTAATAAGGTGTCGTCCAAAGACATTTAGTGAGATATGTCGCCGAGTTGTGGCCCACATCGGCGCACATGAAGAGGTGACGAAAATATGTGGAAGCATTGGACCGAAAAGATGCCGGGGAAACGGTTGGCCTCAACCCATGAGGGTACATGAGGCTACGACGGAGAAGAAATCACTGGCCAAGCATACATCCTATGAGCCGAAAAGGCACCAGACCTAGGCACGGGTGAGGGGAAGTGCGCCAAGTAGGCATAAGTTTAGAGTGAACCTCAATGAGCTAATCGTTATCCCCAACGTAGCTGATAAGCTAAAGCTGCCCCAAAAGACTAACAAAAGGTTGGGACCGAGCAGGGACACCTGGTGCGAGTTTCACCAAGTCTTTGGGCACGGCTTGCAAAACTGTTTGGCGCTCGGACACCAATTGACTGAATTGGTGAGGGGTGGCTTCTTGAAGGAATACCTAGAGGAAAATCATGAAGCCCCAACAGCAGTAGCCCTAGCAGGGGATTAGGGGCACGAAGTACCAGTCCATGGCGAGGTGAACACCATCTCTGGGGGTTTTTCAGGAGGAGGATGTACCGTTTCCCAGCGGAAGAAGTATGTCGGAGAGGTGATGGCAGTAGAAGCACGGGAACCTGACTAGTCACCTGAGCCCGATCTCTACTTCACAAAGGCCGATTTATAGGATGTGGTCCCACATGATAACGAACCGGTGGTAACAGTAGGGAGAAGAGTGCATCGAGTCCTCATCGACCAAAGGAGCTCGGCAGATGTAATATTTTGGTCAACCTTCAACAAGTTGCAGTTGTCACCTGACCAACTGAGACCTTACGACGGTTGTCTATACAGTTTTGCTAGAGACCAGGTAGAAGTAAGAGGACATGTGGAGCTGAGGACAACTTTCACATACGACACCACATCCCGCACCGTCAATATAAGGTACCTTGTCGTCAACGCTACTTTAGCTTACAACATCCTTTTAGGCAGACCTGCCCTAAATAGGATAGGAGCAGTGGCCTCGACGAGGCATATGAAGACGAAGCTGCTTTCCCTCGAGGGATCAATAATTACCATTAAGTCCGATCAGAAGGCAACAAAGAAGTGTTATGAGAACAATTTGAAGACAAAGATAGGGGTATGCTCGGTCACCAGCCAGCCTCAAAGGGGAGAAGGGGTTGCCCAGGCAGAGAAGGCCCAAGAAAGGCGACCCGAGCATGTAGGTGAGGTGCTGGAAAGGGAGATCGGGGGAAAGAAGTTCAAACTCAGCAAGTCTCTAGACTAGGAAACACAGGACTAGATCGTCGAGGTAATAACACGACATTTGGATGTCTTTGCATGGTCTGCCTCAGACATGCTTGGCATCAACCCTGATTTCCTATGCCATCGTCTCACAATGGACCCAAAGGTCCGACCTGTTCGCCAGAGGCGGAGGAAGTTTAATGATGAAAGACTCCTAGTCATCAGGCAAAAGACCTAGAAGTTGTTGAGTGCTGGTCACATAAGGGAGATCCAATACCCTGAGTGGTTAGCAAATGTGGTGTTGGTCAATAAGGCCAATGGGAAGTGGAGGATGTGCGTCGACTTCACGAATTTGAACAAGGCCTGCCTGAAGGACTCATATTTGTTGCCCAGCATCGACGCCCTAGTGGATAGTGCGTCAGACTTCTCAGTTCTGGATGCCTCTTAGGGTATAATCAGATCCGGATGCATCCCAGAGACGAATGCAAAACAACATTCATGATAGAGCTCTCTTGCTATTGCTATAAGGTGATGCCCTTTGGGCTCAAAAGCGCTGGCGTGACCTATCTGAGGTTGATGGACAGGGTGTTCGCCCCTATGATAGGACGAAATGTGCAGGCGTACATGGACGATATGGTCATCACCGAGAATGACCAACACATCGCTGACCTAGAAAAGCTATTCACCACAATAACCAAGTATAAGTTGAAGTTAAACCCCGAAAAGTGTGTATTCGGGGTAGAGGCAGGGAAGTTCTTAGGGTTCCTCCTCACCGTGCGGGGAATAGAGGCGAACCCCGAGAAGTATGCAACGATCATAACTATGAGAAGCTCGACCTCGGTGAAGGAGGTGCAACAGTTGATGAGACCAATGGCCGCCTTGTCTCGGTTTGTATCAGCAGGAGGAGATAAGGGGAATCCCTATTTCAGGGTTTAAAGAGGAACAATAGGTTTGTATGGACAAGCAAGTGTGAAGAATTGTTCCTAAAGCTGAAAGAGTACCAGACCAAGGATCCCCTAGATGGTTGCATACCTAGAGTACGTCATGCTCTTGAGAGAGGCTTTCACTGCGTTCGAGTTGGTACACGTCCCAGGGAATAGAATGCCTGAGCTGACTTGTTGGCGAAGCTCGCCAGCTCAGGCAGGGGGGGCAGACAGAGGATAATCATCTAGGAAACCTTAAAGACACCCAAAACTATCACGGTTGCACGGAAGAGGTCCAGCGGGTAAGTGTCTTTGAGGGCGGAAGGAGAGGTCACCGGTCGTTGACCCAAGAAACATTGAAGGTGCCCAGGATAAGCGCATACGACTTGTCAGTGGGAGAATTGTTGCATGTTTGCCTAGTCGACGAAGGTGAAACCTAGATGACACCCTATAGGCATTACCTGGCTGATGGTCTGCTCCCACTGGAGCCAGCAGAAGCCAGGGTCGTCAAGAAGAAAGCAGGTAGGTATACGCTGGTCGATGGAAATTTATTCAAGCATGGCTCCACTCACCCTATCTTGTACTGTGTGAGTGGGGAGCAGTGCACATGTATCATGGTTGAGCTCCATGAAGGTATTTGTGGGAGTCACATCGACGGACGAGCTCTCTCGTCAAAGGTTGTTCGAGCAGGGTACTACTGGCCAACCATGAGGGAGGACTACACGAGGTACACACAGCAATGGAAGCAGTGCCAACAACACGCCGATTGGCATCATCCGCCCCCAGAGGAATTGCGATCGATCCATAGCCCATGGTCTTTTCACACTTGGGAGATCCAAGAGAGTTCACCTCGATTCTAGAGCTTCGTGGCCGAGGAGTCTAACGAGGAAAGGAGGGTAAACTTATATCTGCTCAACGAAGTCAGGGAGGAAGCGCACATCAAGGCCGAAGCCTTGAAGAGAAGGGTGGAGTATAAGCACAAGTCCAAGTTGAAACCTCGACAGTTCCAGGTCGCCGACTTGGTAATGCGAAATGCTCACCCGTACCAGTTGGAGAAAAATTTGTCTCCCAGGTGGATTGGCCCATTCCGCATGATAGAAGTGCTCGGGAACAGAGCGTACAAACTCGAGACCTTAGAAGGCGAGATTATTCCCCGAACATGGAATGGGGCCAATCTCAAAAATTTATTTCAATTAATCATACTATTGTACGCAGTTTGAATGTTCAAGGGAACACTCTTTTTTCCTTACTGGGTTTTTTAATAAGGTCGCTCAATAAAAAGTTATTTGAAAAATATGCTTGCGATATATTGTGAAATATAGATCCTAGTGAACCTCCCCTTTAGGTAAAGATGCCAAGGTCGGGAGAAAATAGGGTTCCTAGTGAACCTCCCCCTTGGGTAAAGACGCCAAGGTCGGGAACAAGTAGGGTTCATAATGAACCAGGGTTCTTAGTGAACCTCTCCCCTTGGTAAGATACCAAGAGTGGGAGTGAAGTCTTCCCTTGATGAGATTCCAAGAGTATAAGCAAAATCTCCCTTTTTGGGAAAAGTAAGGCTCTTGGAGGATCGTGCTACTTAGGTATGGGCGATCGTTGGCGTGCTACTAGTTGTCAAAATCATTTCAAGACATACAAGTTAGCCGAAGTCAGAAAGAAAAACATTCATACACAGAGTGGTAAGCTTGGGAAAGAAAAACATTCATACATAGAGTGGTAAGCTTGGAAAAGGAAAACATTCATACATATATACATGTACAGAATAGTCAGTTGTTCGTTAAGTTACAAAATAAAGGCAATAGCGGGGAAGTTCACCCCGCTATTCCACATTCACCAATTGCCCATCTACGACAGTTTTGTTTAAGCCCATTTGGGAGAGGTCCACCTCATGATGCACGTAGGTAACCTGAGCTATGACATCCTCGAAGCCCACCGCATAGGAGTCGGAAACATCACTCATAAGCTCATTCTTGGTCTTTTGGAAGAGTTCATCCTTTTGGACCACTCCTCCTTCTGCCTAGCCATTTCCTCGTCCCTGTCGGGCAACTCTCCTCTCAGCCTCTCCACTTCAGTGCGAAGGTCGTTATTCCTGGCATATAATCCCAAGGCTTCCTGGAATTTCCCAAACAAGAGGGCCTTGGTCTCTTGGTGAGTTCTTCGAAGTTTCTCCACCTCCAGGATAAGTCCAATGACTTGGCATTTCAGTTCAGCGGTTTGGAGGACCTCTTTGTTGGCTAGTTCCTTTTCCTTCCGCATCTTGGATAGGAGAATACTGTTCGCAACTAGGGCTTCCCCTAGTTGCCTCGACATGTGCTCCATTAGGGGATCCTCTTCCAAATTCTCTAGCCTCCCTTTAACCCTGGTAGAGTGCAACATCTTTTGTAGGAAGGAAGATAGGTCAGAAGAGGAGTCTCATTGGTCTCCCTCCGAGGCACTTTCACCTCCGCCCTCCTGCACTACAATAGCACAAGGAGAGGAGGCGCTAGGGGGCAATCCCGGTAGGAGGGAGCTCGGCCATCCGAGTCTGAAGGAACAAGGATAACGACATCAGTTGTTTGTTTCCTCTTGAAGACGAGACCTGAGCAGGTCTCTTCGTCCTCAGAGGGGCGACTTTAGCCACCGCTTTTAGCTTTTTGTCCTTGGCGGAAGGAGTCAGAGCAGTTTTCTTTTACATGGCCAAGGCATCCAGGTTTTTTCTCTTCTGAGCGTCCAGCACCATGTCGGCATGAGAAAGAAAGCAAATAAGAGTTCAGCAAACACACACGTGCAGGATAATGCTAACAGGAGTAAAGGGAAGGGGGATACCAATGTACGCCTTAAGGCACAAAGGGCTATACTCGTGTTTTATCAGCTCGACAGTGCTAAACACTACCTAGAGGTTGGAGAGGAAGTCACACACCTCTCGTTCTCGTGGGGTTAAGTCTTCAAGGCATTTGGGTTTTTTGAGTTTGGGTTTCTGTGTCCAATACATAGGGAACCCATCCAAAATATTTGGATCATTAGCGCTGCAACGAATCTTGAAGAACTTACCATTGAAGCTTTTGAATGATTGTTGGTAGAGGGTTAGCAAGACTGATGTGATTCCAATAACATGATGGAGATATTATGAACATGTTATGGATTTAATAAGAATTGGAATATGATTAGGCACTTTTTAAGAATTGGATCAATGTTCTTAAACATTCAAGAACTCACCAAAACACAAGTAACCAAGCCAAACTCACATAGAAACCCATTTTTGGACATATGAACCGTTTGACACAAGGAAGAACACAAATGCACCGATTAAAAGTCCAAGAAACACAATCATAACCACAAGAACAACAAACTAAATGAAACTACCAAATATAAACACAAGACAAACAAGTTCTACCGATTGAAATAACAAGAAACAAAAAGACATGTTTTAGAGTTTGTTTTGGAATGGAAATGGAAGAAGAAGATGAAAAGGACAAGGAAACTTATGTGGTTGGAGCTCTTGGAAATGTTCACGCCACTTGAAGGATGGTTGGCTTCAAGATGAGTGTTGTTGCCGCCACTTGAGAGACCAAGAATTCACTCAAGATAAGACTAGAAGAGAAGAAGACACAAGTCTCTCTCAATTCACTCACC
>Ga0123342_1005735_pt1 | contig 17759 bp, 18 predicted proteins | sample Turbeawhitnodule_FD_89960 | JGI IMG/M metagenome (GOLD analysis project Ga0123342, IMG submission 89960) | Root nodule microbial communities of legume samples collected from Mexico - Turtle bean Mexico white nodule | ecosystem: Host-associated > Plants > Roots > Nodule | place: Mexico: Nepantla...
AATATATATATATATATATATATATATATATATATATATATATATATATATATATATATATATATATATATATATATGGAAACGTAAAACATGTAGCAATGTGACTTGTACTATTTGGCGGAGTGGCTTCCAAACCAATGAAGATTTGTTTAATCAAATGAGAAATATATATTAAAATTATTAGTTATAATTACTTGTAAAAAATCACATGACATATAAACAAAAGTCACTTTGGTGTAAGGTTATATTCATCTTAATAATAGTCATTATATGAGGTTTTATATGAGAGATCAATTTACTTTTTTTGAGTTCTATTATATTACATAACTTTAAAATATCTTTATAATTTTTATGAGTTTGTACTATATAACTTAAAAATATTTTTGTAACTTTTATTCTTATAGAAGAGTCTTATCGCATTCATTCTTTAGCCTTAGGCCCGCCTATCTTCTCCTGGAGTCGAACTTCCTTGGGTAGAAGAACGTTTCACTTGTAAAGACAAAAGGGCGCCCTTACGGTCGTTTTGCACTCCGATGCTCAAGTCTGTAAGGGCTAAAGAAACAGTAATGTGTGTAAAGTAGTTTCAATCTTAGAAACGGCGTACCTTGCTAGGGTTTTTACCACCCTATTTATAGGTTGTATCTATGGTTACTTCTGTGATGTTCCCACGTCTCTTAGTGGGCTTAGGGTTCCTGGGAGAATGTCCTTGCGCCGCTATCACACAATCTTAGCGTAAAATGGCGCATAGGACTTCCCTTTTCTAGAGTGCATCGACCTAACAGCGTAGCCGCCAAAGTACCTACTCACGTACCAGCGTTGCAGCATCATCTATTCTTTTGGCGCCCTAAGTATTCACGTGCCCTGCATGCAGTCTTTCCTGAAAACCCTAACCCTAACGGCCCTTAGCGCCTCCAAGGAACACTTGCTTGTGTCGTACCCGAATGTACCATACACACCCCATGCATGGTCCTCTCATGACTTAGGTCTTTTTCGTATTTGGGTGTTAACTCATGTTAACTCATACTGTTTGTGGGGCCCAGCTTACGTGGCCCACGATTACTATCAGACCACTGATGTTTGATGTCCGATGTCTTTCTCTGGTGTCGATGACCGAGGTCTTGGCCAATACACAAGCTCCCTAGGCTCGAGCTGTAACTTGTTTCAGCGAAATGACTTTAAGTGATCGCTTGCGGCGACCTACGTGGCACTGGGGTGATAGGATGTGAACAGTGCACCGAAGTGACATCTCATCGTACTTTTTTAAACATTGTACATGTGGCAAGATCAACGGCTAAGACTCATTGGCAATTGCAGTTCTTCGTATACGTTAAGCCTTTCAAAACCCCTACGCTCCTTCACTGTTTCATTACTTAGCATTTCTCAAGCCTTTCTTACTCTCGAAACTCTCTGTATTCTTCTTCGAATACTCCAACCTTCGAACCCGAACTTATTCAAAGGTATGATTTTTACTCCCCGATTACCCTTGCTTTATGATTTCGATGCTCATAACATGCTATAACTGTTCTGAGACTATTTACATTTCTACACTTTATGTTTTCTGCTCTTCGTTTTTGCGTCCTTGTTTTTCTGCTTTTCAGAGTCGCGTCATCCTCTTCCTCTAAAGCTTCGTTTTTTCTTTTTCAGCTCTCTTATTTAAAATGGCTCAACAGAATCCTTCTCCGGCCTCAACTCCACACTCTACCCCAACTTCACCTCCAATCTCAACTCCACCCTCGACACCAACCCCAACTCCTCCTTCCTCCGACTATAGGTCTTTGTATCATTGGCCACCTGACAACCTTTTAAAGGAAACCTCCAGCTTTACCTCCCTCGTGAGCATAGCTGCCTATAGGAAGAAACAAACCTGTCATAAGTCTCGTGTCTTTGGCAAAGACCACGATAAATACATGAGGATTGTGCCGTGTAGGGTAGGTGAGCTTGTGTGTTCTGACGAGTCATCGGACCCTTAGGGACCCTACTGCTTCATCTACTCCACTGTCTTTCGAAGACTTGGTCTTCGTCTCCCCTTCACCCCCTTCGAGCGAGCCCTTCTTACTGAGGTGAATGTTGCCCCGCCCAACTGCACCCAAACAACTGGGCGTTTGTGAGGGCCTTCGCCATCCTGTGCCACTGTCTTGGCCATACAGCATTAGTGGACTTGTTCCTGCATTTCTTCGAAGCGAAGAGTCCGGGCCAGAAGCTGTGGGTTAGCTTCAATGGCATTGCTGGGAGGGTACTGCTAACGCTCCTCCAGTAGTCTTATAAGGGCTTCAAGAAGCACTTCTTCAAAGTTTGGTGTAATAGGAGGGACCCCACTCTCTTGGACGGGTTCCCTCTTTACTGGGTAGAGAAACCCAATCTCCAGAAGCCCAGGTGCCTCGAGGACCTACCTTCTCAAGAACGGGAGGTATGCAATCTCCTTTCTGGTCTTCAATCACCATTTAACACAGTGGAGCTGCACAAACTTGAGTTTAGCTCTAAGGCCCTCAAGGGTTATACTGGTACCTTGTTTGACTTTGCTCTTACTTGTCTACTTGCGTACTGTGTTGGTTTAGCCTCTTATGCATTGTTGTTTTCTTGTGCAGGCATGGTGCTTAACGCGGAGAAGATAGGATGCTAGCTGAGGTAGCCCTTAGATGCAAAGCTGCCCTAAGACCCTCTGATGCCAATGCTTTGGCCCCTGCTGATGCTCCTGTTGTGGCTATCGCTGCCCCAAGCCCTTCTGCTCCAGCCCTTATGGATCTTAGGCAAATGGGGGTAGTTGAGGCCACTGCCTCAGAGGATGAGGAAACCTGCTCTGGCCTCGTCTAAAAGAGGAAAAAGGTTGTTGATGTCGCAGTCCCAGCCCAATCAGCCTCAGATGGTCGCGCCTCCTCCTTCAGAGAAAATCTCCCAAGTGATTCTTCCCCTCGTGATATTGTGGCACACGAGGGCGGGGGGAGAGCGCCCCTAGAGGTGATCACAGCGCGCCTCCCGCTGCTGAGCTGTCTGCCTTTCTCCAGGAGGCCCTTCAATCCTTCCAAGACCGGGAGGTGATGGAGAGCATGGGCGAAGGACCCTGCAAGGGTGTGCAGCCAAAGGCCTTGGGGAGTTTCTCATTGCATCCAGTCTTGCCATGACAAAGGTGCAAGATTTGCAGATTGAGGTGCAGGAGTTAAGGGAAGCAGCAAGTCGAGACGCACTCCAAATTAAGAAGCTCACACAACGTGAAACCGCACTGTATCTGGAGTTGTTAGACCTTCGCCAAACCGACAATGAGACCAAGAGGCTTCTATTTGAGAAGTCCCAGGAGGCTTTGAGTGCTCATGCGAAGGTTTTGTCTCTTCGAAACAAGGTCATCGACTTGCAGGAGAAAGCTGAGGAGTCGCATGCTAAGATGGTCAGGCTGGAGGAAAGGGCAACTCAACAGGAAGTGCGTCTTGGCCAGCTGGAGAGAGAGTTAGTCTGTAAGGACGAACTCTTCAATCAGACAAAGGAGGAGCTCACCAACGATGATGCTGATTCTTATGCGACTGGGTTTGAGGATGCCATGGCCCAGGTTGTCTACGCGCATCTTGGGGTGGATTTTTCTCAAACCGTCTTATCAAAGAAGATCGTTGATGGTCAGCTGGTCAATCCCAAAGAGTGATTCCCTTCTTGCTGTAACTTGATTGCTTTGCCTGAGTTGCTTGGTCTAATCAACGCTTTAGGGTCTTTCTGTCTTAGGTAGCAAGCTTCTTTACTGCTTGTTGACTTTAATCTTGTCGTCTCAAGGTAGAGGTAATGCTTACCCAAGCTCTTACTTCGCCCTATCCTTTGCCAAACAAAGGTAAGGGAGATGCTGCTATCGACCTTGGCTCATAGGTCAAGAGAAATCTTTAACTAAGTACCGCACCGTTCTCGACCTAGTCTTACAAGACAAGGGAGACCTTTGACTGGGAAACATATTGTTCTCGACCTTGTCCTACAAGACAAGGGATATCTTCACTTACAGGGATGAGGGAGCCGTATAACTGGAACTCATATTAACCTTGCTTTACAATACAAGGAAGAGGTTCTTCTTTCTGTCCACGCCCTAGCCGTATAGAGGCAGGGGAGGATTTTAACTAGCAACTATTTTTGTTCTCGACCTTGCGTGCCCACACAAGAGGAAGGCTAACTAAGAACCATGCTATTCTCAATCTTGGTGTTTCTAACCCAAGGGAGAGATTCTTTTTGCTGACCTCGGCCTAATTGTACAAAGGTAGTGGAGGATTTTAACTGTCAAACCATACTGTTCTCAACTTTGGTGAACTCACCCAAGAGGGAGGCTCACAAAGAACCATATTATTCCCAATCTTGGCGTATCAAACCAAAAGAGAGGTTCATTGTACTGACCTCGCCCTAACTGCACAAAGGTAGGGGAGGATTTTAACTCTTGAACCATAATGTTCTTCAACTTTGGTGAACTCACACAATAGGGAGGCTCATGAAGAACCATACTATTCCCAATCTCGGCGTATCAAACCAAAGGAGAGGTTTGTTTTACTGACCTCGGCCTAAATGTACAAAGGTAGGAGAGGATTTTAATTGTTGAACCATATTGTTCTTGACCTTGGTGTTCTTACTTAATAGGGAGACTCACGAAGAACCATACTATTCCGAGTCTTGAGGTTTCTAACCCCAGGGAGAAGTTCATTAACTGCACTGTACAAAATATTTCTCTTTAACTGAATAACTGGAATTTTATTGGGTGACCTCATTAAAAAACCCTTATAAGGGAAAAAGAGTGTCCCCTAAAACTGTGTACAATGTAATAATCTGAACTGAAATAAAACTTAAGGTTGGTTGCATTCCACGTACGAGGGATTGCTCCACCTTCTAAAGTCTCGAGCCTGTGTGCTCCATTCCCAAGGGCCTCTGTCACGCAGAAGGGACTAGTCCACTTGGGAGACAACTTGTTTTATAACTGGTATGGGTGGGCTTCCGCATCACCAGGTCGGCGACCTGGAACTGCCGAGGTCTCAGCTTGGAGTTGTACCTGTACTCCACCTTTTTCTTCAAGGCTTCTGCCTTTTCCTTGATCCTCTCTTCTTCCCTGACTTCATCCAGAAGATCCAGGTTCACCTTTCTCTCTTCGTTGGATTTTTCAGCCACAAAGTTCTGAAAACGTGGTGAGCTCTCCTGGATTTCTACAGGAATCATCGCGTCCGAACCATACACCAAGCTAAAGGGTGTCTCTTCGGTAGTGGACTGGGGAGTGGTGTGGTAAGCCCACACAATTCTAGGAACCCCTTCTGGCCAGGTCCCTTTGTCTTTGTCCAGCCTTCTCTTCAGACCTCTGAGCATAACTCTGTTGGCAAACTCGACTTGATCGTTTGTTTGGGGATGTTCGACTGATGCGAACACCTACTTTATCCCTAACTCTGTGCACAGGTTGCCCAATTGTTGGCTTGCAAACTGGGTGCCATTATCGTACACTAATCACTTTGGGACTCCGAAGCGAAATACTATGTTCTTCCACACAAAGTTTTGGACCTTGTGGGTTGTGATCTGCGCTACTGGCTCAGTCTCAATCCACTTTGTGAAGTACTCAATGGCAACCACAAGGTACTTCATCTGCCACACTGCTAAATGAAATGGTCCCAGAATGTCGATTCCCCAAGTGTGAAACGACCATGGGCTATAGATCGATCTCAGCTCTTCCGGGGGCGCCTTATGCTAGTCAGCGTGTTGTTGGCACTGTTGTGCATACCTCATGCAGTCTTCCCTCATGGTTGGCCAGTAATATCTTGCGCGAACAGCCTTCGACGAGAGAGCTCGGCCACCGATGTGACTTCCGCATATCCCTTCGTGAATTTTCGCCATAATGCACGTGCACTGCTCACCACTTACACATATCAGGGTGGGGTGAGTGAACCCATATCTGAACAAATTCCCGTGGATCAGGGTGTATCTGCTTGAATTCTTCTTGACTATTCTGGACTTTGTGGGTTCCAGCGGGAGTATCCCGTCAGCCAAGTAGCGTTGGTAGGGCGTCATCCAGGTTTCGCCTCCACCAACTAGGAAAACTTGCATTGACTCTTCCCCTGGTCACGTGTATGTGCTTATTCTGGGCGTTTTCAGGGTTTCTTGAGCCAACGAACCTTGACTTCTCTTAACACCTTATGAGGTGCTTATTTTTTGGACTTCCGCTATGTCGTCTGTGGTGGTTCGAGGTGTCCTCAGGGTCTCCTGTATGATTGTCCTCTGTCTGCCCCCTTGCTTGAACTGGTGAGCTTTGCCAGCAAGTCAGCTCGGACATTCTGTTCTCAGGGAACATGTACTAACTCGAACACCACGGAAGTCTCCTTCAAAATCTGAACGTACTGTAGGTATGCGACCATCTGAGGGTCCTTGACCTGGTACTCTCCTGTAACTTGCCCCGTTACTAACAGGGAGTCACTCTTCGCTATCAAACTCTTCACCCCCATTTCCTTGGCTAGCAGCATTCCAGCTATGAGGGCCTCACACTTTGTCTGGTTATTGTTGGCCTTGTAAGCAAACTGCAGGGCCTGCTCGATCAGCAACCCATTTGGTCCTTCCAAGATGACACAAACCCCACTCCCCTGTTGGTTAGAGGACCCCTCTACGGAGAGGACCCACCTGAAATCTGCTTCTTCTTGGTGTGTGGCTGCTGACGAGAGCTCTACTAGGAAGTCAACATAAACCTGACCTTTGATGGGGCCCTGGGTTCGTACTGCACATCAAACTCTGATAGTTCCACCGCCCAACGCACCATTCGTCCTACCACATCGGGCTTCTATAAGACCTTGCGAATGGGCAGGTCTGTCATTATGATCATTGTGAAGCTCTAGAAGTAGTGGTGAAGTCTTCGCGCTGAAAACACTATTGCCAAAGTTGCCTTCTCTATGGCCTGGTACCTTATGTCAGGCCCTTGCAGCACTTTACTTACAAAGTATATTGGTCTTTGTACCTGACCCTTCTCCTGGACCAAGACCGAACTGATCGCCCGATCTGTGACTGCAAAGTACAATCGAAGTGGGGTGCCAGGCTATGGCTTGCACAATACCGGGGGTGGTTAAGTACTCCTTCAATTTGAGGAACGACTCCTCACACTCCTTGGTCCAGATGAACCTGCTATTTCCCTTGAGGCATTGGAAATAAGGATGCCCCTTGTCCCCCACCTGCTGACACGAATCTGGACAAAGCGATCATCCGCCTTGTCAACTGCTGCACTTCCTTCACCAAGATCGGGTTGCGCATAGCTATGATTGCAGTGCACTTCTCAGGGTTAGCCTTTATCCCACGCTCAGTGAGTAGGAAACCTAAGAACTTGTCTTCCTCTACCCCAAACACACACTTTTCAAGGTTCAACTTCAGCCTGTATTTAGCTATCGTAGTAAATAGCTCTTCCAAATCAACGACGTGTTGGTCCTTCAACTGGGAGGTGACCACCATGTCGTCCATGTACACCTGGACATTTCGCCCTATCATGGACGCAAGTACTCTGTCCATCAGCCGCTGGTAGGTTTCCCCCGCATTCTTGAGCCCGAAGGGCATCACTTTGTAGCAGTAGCAGGAGAGCTCCGTCATGAATGTCGTTTTGCCTTCGTCCTTGGGATGCACGCAGATCTGATTGTACCCCGAGAAAGCATCCAGGAAGCTAAGAAGTCTACACCTTGAGGCACTGTCTACCAGGGCGTCGATGTTGGACAGTGGGTAGGAGTCCTTCGAACAAGCTTTGTTAAGATCCGTGAAGTCCACACACATCATCCACTTCCCGCTTGCCTTCTTGACCAACACTACGTTCGCCAGCCACTCTGGGTATTGGATCTCACTGATGTGACCAGCGCTCAGCAGCTTCTGAGTCTCTTCTCTGATGACCTGTCACCTATCGTCATTGAACTTTCTTTGTCTTTGGCGGACAGGTCGGACCTTCGGGTCCATGGTGAGGCGATGGCACATGAAATCGAGGTCGATGCCAGGCATGTCTGAGACTGACCATGCGAAAGCATCCAGGTGCCGTGCTATGACCTCTGCAATCTGGTCCTTTGTTTCTTGGCCCAAAGAATTGCCAAGCCTGAACTTCTTACCCCTGATCTCCCTCTCCAAAACCTCTTCTGCAGGCTCGGGTCGTTGATCCTGGGCAATCTCGAGGCGGGTGACCCTTTCTTCCCTTGGAGGTTGGGTGGTGACTGAGCACACTCCTCTCTTTGTCTTGAGGTTGTTCTCATAGCACCTCTTGGCCTCCTTCTGATCAGACTTCATGGTGATCACAACTCCTTCAAGGGAAGGCAACTTCATCTTCATATGCCTCGACGAGGCCACTGCTCCAATCCTGTTCAAAGCAGGCCTGCCTAAAAGAATGTTATATGCTGAAGGAGCGTTAACAACAAGATACCTGATGTTGGCGGTGTTGGATGTTGTGCCGCCGATGAAGGTCGTCCTTAGTTCTATGTGCCCTCGCACTTCCACCTAGTCTCTTGCGAAACCAGGCATCCCACATAAGGCATCATCTGGTCAGGAGACAGCTGCAGCTTGTTGAAGGTCGACCAAAACATCACGTCGGCTGAGCTTCCTTGATCTACTAGGACGTGGTGCACCTTTCTGCCTGCTGTCACCACTTAGATCACCACGGGATCATTATCATGTGGGATCACATCCTGCAAGTCAGTTCTGGTGAAGACGAGGTCGGGCTCGGGCGTCTGGTCCGACCTCTGCCCTTCCACTGTCATCACTCCTCTGGCGTACTTCTTACGCTGGGAAGTGGTACACCTTCATCTAGAGAATCCTCCTGTGATAGTGTTGATTTCTCCGTGGATGGGAACCTCGTTCCCTTGATCTCCTGTTGGGGCCGCTGTCGTCAGGGCCCCCTGTGGCTCTTGCAGGTAGTCTTTCAAGAAACTGCCTCTTACCAGTTCATCCAACTTGAATCCCAATGCCAGACAGCTGCGTAGGTTATGGCCAATGGCTTGGTGGACCTCGCACCAAGCATTTTTGCTGGGCCCCAACCTCTTATCGGTCTTCGGCGGGGGCTTCAATCTGCTGGCCACATCAGGGATGGCGATCAGCTCCTTAAGGTCTACTCGAAAATTGTGTCTGGGTGGGGTGTTCTCTCTCTTGCATGCCCTGGTTTGGGGCTTCCTTGCTTCGTACGACAGTTGTACTCCTCATGTTGTTGGTGGCTCTCAACACGATTGTGAATGGGACCTAGTTTTATCGGGTCCCACAGTGGGCGCCAAATGTTCTCACCGATTGACTCGAACGACAACCTCAAGCCCGCCTGTCTCCTCCTGGAGTCGAACTTCCTTGGGTAGAAGAACGCTTCACCTATAAAGACAAAAGGGCGCCCTTACGGTCGTTTGCACTCCGATGCTCAAATCAGTAAGGACTAAGGAAACAGTAATGTGTGTAAAGCAATTTCAGTCTAAGAAACGGCGTACCTTGCTAGGGTTCTTACCACCCTATTTATAGGTTGTATCTATGGTTACTTTTGTGATGCTCTCACGTCTCTTAGTGGGCTTAGGGTTCCTGGGAGAATGTCCTTGCGCCGTTATCACACAATCTTAGCGTAATCTGGTGCATAGGACTTCCCTTTTCTGGAGTGCATCGACCTAACAGCATAGCCGCCAAGGTATACTCATGCACCAGCGTTGCGGCATGATCTGTTCTTTTGGCACCCTAAGTATTCGCGTGCCCTACATGCAGTCTTTCCCTGGAAATCCTAACCCTAACGGGCCTTAGCGCCTCCAAGGAACACTTGCTTGTGTCGTACCCGAATGTACCATACACACCCCATGCATGGTCCTCTCGTTTATTAAGTCTTTTTCGTATCTGGGTGTTAACTCATACTGTTTGTCGAGCCTAACTTACGTGGCCAATGTCTAATGTCCGATGTCTTTCTCTGGTGCCGATGACCGAGGTCTTGGCCAATACAATTTTTATTAAAATAAAATCAATATATAGTTCAGTGGCTCTTCTTTTGTGTAGAAAAAAAGTTAACGTTGTATTATAAAGAGAGAAGATAAGTAATTATATAATATTACAAAAGAAAGAATATGTTGTATTATAAAGAGAGAAGATAAGTAATTATATGAAGAGAATAAATATTACAAAGAATGAAGATATGTTGTTATGAGACATTTTCTCTTATCACTACAAATAATTATTTAATGGTCAATTTTAGCGATTAAAATTAGTGAGTAATAACTTATAATTAAAATAGTAATTGATTTAATTTTGATCATTAAATTCCTATAAATTGATGATTGATTTGATTTCATTAAAATAGTAATTGATTTAATTTTGATCATTAAATTCCTATAAATTGATGATTGATTTGATTTAAATAAGTGAAAATTATTGACTGAAATCAAATGAATTGTTAAATACAAATAAATTATTATAAATTAATGTGTTATAATTATTTTTTATTATGATTATAATTATTTTACTATTTTTATTATTTTATTTTTATTTCAATGATTATTATTAATATAGTAATAATATTAATTGTAATAATAATAATAATAATTCTTATAATAATAATAATAATATAATTATTAAGATTCTTTGGTTAGTAATTTGAGGTTTTATGTCTACTAAGAGCGTCTGAGTTCGATTTCTATTAAAATTTGTTTTATTTTAATTATTAAATTAAATTCTCTTATCGATTGAAATTTTCATCAATTTTGGTCGTTAGCATTGTTCTTCTAAAATTGAGGTGATCAAATTTTCTACTCAAATTAGTAATCGAATTTTGAGCTTTAATGATCGATTTTAGTGGTCACTAAAAGAATTTTTTTTAATAAATATTATTGAAAAGAAATTATTAAATTATTTAAAGTTATGAAAGTTAGTATGATTATTGTATTCAAACCTTAAAAAATACATATTTAGAAAAAGAGGAAGTATTTTTTTATAATTTTTAATTATTTTTAAATCAATTATATTTTTATGTTTTATTTTGAAAATTTGTAATTAACACCTGGTTTTTAAACATGGTCTAATTAAAAAAATTAAAACAACACATTTAAACAAATATAAGTAAAGTTGTCTTGGAAGAGTTTCCTCGTCTCATAATGTATTGGCTTTCGTAACATGGAAGGTGCTAGAAAGACCAAGAAATGTCATTTATCTTTCATTTAAGTTCCATTTTATTTATATATTTTGATAAAACTAATTTTGGAAATGTTATGCTAAAATAATTAATGGTTTACAAACAATATATAAATGATGTTATATAAGAATAAGTTTGTTCAAATGGTAAAGTATTTTTTAAAAAAAGAAAATATTTTATATAAATTATAAATCTCATACTTAAAACTAGTTAAAAAATTTAAATCATTGCAATTGCACTTACCAAATAGTTAATTAATGATTGAAAATTATAGTTGACAAAACTACATAAATCACTATGAAAATCCCATCTTTATTGAAGCAAATGTAATTTTGAAGCTATCCAATTACAATAAATAAATGATCCAGAACCTCAAATGATCTCTTTGTCTCCATAGCCTTCTAGTTGAATTTATAAATATTCGATTCGATTAAAAAAGAAATTGTATTATTATTATTATTATTATTATTATTATTATTATTATTATTATTATTATTATATCTAGTTCTCACTATATTAAGTATTATTTATAGTTTTACTTGCCCAAAATTTTTGCAAAATAGTTTCGTAATATTAATCCGGAAAAGATTATAGCCTTGACAAACATTGGTTTACGCAAAACAATTTTAATAATGGTTCATGGCAACAAAAAAAGTATGTTAAATATAAGCACTAAAATGATCATAAAAATTGTATTGAAAAGAAATAAAATGACATAAAAGAAAGAGCACAAGATCATGAAATATTATGTCAGAAATATTTATTTTCCATTAACTCGAGTACAGCTTCAATGATCTTTCCCTTTCTAGAATTGGATGCGAATCCAAGTAGCACAAAAAGAGGTCCCAATTGGATAAATTCAACTTTTCTTCCAGCGCAGCAGATGCCTCAAAGATAGATAAGGCAGAAACTTCACCATTAGCAACACAAATTTAAATGTGTTCCATAACTATACTCCAAAAATTTTATTTGGGAAATTAATTCAATCATTCAAATAGCTTAATTACTTAATCTAATGGCTTCAAATTAAGAATTCCTAGTACTACATATATATATATATATACTATTCCTCATTCCCCAAACAGGAGTCGTACGTATATATGCAATCGTGTAAAAGCAAAACACGAAAACTGTTGATTATGTCCCAAGAATCAAATAAGTGTGTAGATGAAACATACAAATACAATTATGAATGATGTTTTTTGAAGCCATATATACCAAGGCCTCGTCTTTGTGTGTGTTTCCGTATGCATGCATGGATAGAGAGATTCGTTTTTGTAGTAAAAGGAAGAGTTGGATCAATCACTTTCAACAAATGATCAAAGAAAATTTCGAAACCGACCCAAATATCTCATCGATGATTCTCCACTTTTCTCCATGGCCACCCTATCTTTTTCTTTGCTTAGCGATGCCAATCCACCACACCACCTAAAAGCCTTCAAACTCCTATATAAGAATGCCACATTTGGCTCAATCTCACCAACACACCTCAAGTTTCTTTTACTTTCCGATTTCTGCATTCAACCCATTTGGCATTGTTGCACAAGGATCAATTGGCAATGGATAGGGTGACGAAGATGGTTTCAGAGAGGCCAGTGGTGATCTTCAGCAAGAGCTCCTGCTGCATGAGCCACAGCATCAAGACCCTCTTCTGTGACTTTGGGGTGAATCCATCGGTTCATGAGCTTGATGAGATACCTAGAGGCAGAGACATTGAGCAAGCTCTTTCAAGACTTGGTTGCAGTCCCTCTGTGCCTGCTGTGTTCATTGCTGGTGAGCTTGTGGGTGGAGCCAATGAAGTCATGACTCTTCACCTTAACCGCTCCTTGATTCCAATGCTCAAGAAAGCAGGAGCTCTTTGGGTTTGATCAACAATATTATACAATTGATCTTGACCCTACTCATCACTCATCACCCACACATACATACATATATATATATATACTCTAATAAATATGTTTTGGTTATATAAATATATATATATATATATATATATATATGTATGTAATGATGTCATTATATAGGTAGGGGCAGGATATATATGTAATGAAGAAACCATATATCCATGCATGCTATTATTAGTATAGAGTTATGGCACTTGCTATGTAATAATAAGGCTAACTTAGCTCTTCCAGGTCTAGTTTAGCCTTTTTTGATGGCTTAAATCTAATGTTATCTTTTTGAGTTGTAATAAACTAGATGGAGTTGCAGACTATATATATCATGAACTTTAACATTTTGAGCATCATCAGGTTAGTAATAATATATCAGTATTTTCAAAAAACTATTTTAGTCTAACCTCATCAGAAACAAAATTCATTGCTCTTATGATAGAATCTATTTTGAATCATTGAAGGTAACTATTTTCTCAGTGTTGAAGAAGGAAATATAACACTGGAACTAGCTGCATAAAAGATTAAACCAGAACAGAATATCTACTAGTAAAGAGTGGAATATTTCTAAGACAAAAAAGTGATTCGGCTACAAAGCTGCGTCTTCTTCCAGCACTTAATTACTTGATAGAGTACGTAACACAAATGATGAATAAATGTTTATAACTACACTCAGGGATAATTTTTAAGTTATTATTAAAAGATAATATAAATTTACACAGATATTTTTAACCACTGTTTTTTTAAATTCAGAATGTTTAGAAAGCTGTATAATTATAAACTTTCTATTACAGATATAGCTCTTACACCTATAACTAAAGATAAACGTTAAACTTAATTATTTATACTTTTAATACGAACTCAGTTATTGTTATTATGATTTGTGATTTTATTTTTATAATTTAATTCAATTGTTGTCATTGATTAAATTGAGATTTAATGTTGCTTTTAAAAATAAAACTGAAATCGTAAATCTTATTTTTGAAAACCAATTCCGTAAAATTTCAAATTAATTAATACAAAGAAAAAAAATACATTAAAACAAATTCTTGTATTTAGATATATGAGTTAAAAATATAGTCGGTCATAAGTTAAAAAAAATATATAAGAAATTTCTACGTTTGAAATAAATTATTATTGCAAACTTTTTAGCGGATAAACTAACTGTTCTTATGAAAGTTACATAGACTATTATTCTTTCAGCAAAATATGTTGACTTCTTGGATCGTCTGAGTTTTTTGGTCTCTATTCTTGGGTTGAGCTTTCGGTTCACTCCTGCTTCAGGTTGAGCTTATTTATCTGGCAAGATCACTAGGTTGGACTGGATCAACTGGATCTTTCGGTCTCCTCTCATGGTTGGGTGTGTGTAATTGCAAGGCGCTTCGATGCCAAAGTCAGAATCAGTTTTATATAATTATCAGATAAATTCACTATACTTACCTCTTAGATTGATGACCTATTTATAGTGTTCTCTTATTGAGCCCATAACCTATTTGAGTTTTTCTTTTTGTACCTAATATTTTTTAAATTCACACCTGTTAATTTGGGTCATGTTATTATGGACTTTGCGACAATAACAAATTATAATTTTATTTATTTATATTTTTTACACTTCAACATTTTGGCTTGATCTTTCAGCCTAACCTTTCGGCTTGATCTTTCAGCCTACCAGTACACTAGCCTCCAAGCATGAGGATTTTTGTAAAAAGACGTTATGCCTATTACGAAAAGAAAGAAGGCGCATTTAAAGCTTTTGAGTAAAAAATATTTTTTCAAATCATTTCGATTTTGTATTAAATGCCTCGTTTCACATTCTTTTTCTCGAACGCACCGATCAACTTGATGGGTTAAGAACATTTGATCGTTGGATGCAATGTAATTTAACGGTTGTGATGTCATGACCTTTCGTATGAAGGGTTTTACTAATGTAATTTAACTTCATTTGTTCACACTCACACTTTCTTGTATTCTCAATTCTGAAAGATTTACTAAATTCCATCAAAGGTATAATGTCTCTCTCTAGCTGTTTCCGTTTCTGACGAATTTACGGGTTTTTCGAGCACGGGTAATGAATCTACTGGGAGAGTGATGGAGGCTAATCAAAACGTGGATTCAGTCTCGTCATCTGCTACGCTTTCATGTATGAAAGACTCAAATGAAGCAATCTTAGATGTTGAACTTGAAGGAACCGAAAGAGCTAAATAAAGGATAAGTCTTCGTCTCGGTTATAATTGGCTTAATACTAAAGTCTGAGAATTTTTCTCTCAGTATCGTTCTTCTTCAGATCTTAGTGATTTTCTTTCCAAGATTTACATTTATTCTCCAAATGCAGTTGAAGAATAATTTATTTTCAGTGTGTCGAGGCCGTCGACAATGTTTGTCATGGCTGTTAAAGTGATAGTTGCGAATTTTTCTATTTTTATGAATGTTTTTTTACTGACCTTCATGTTAGGTTTCCTTTAAATGAGTTTCAAATGAGTGTACTTAAATATCTAAACATTGCCCCTACCCAACTTCATCCTAACGGCTGGGCTTATATGCAAGATTTTAGCATCTTGTGTAAATTTCTTTCACTATCTCCTAATCCAAAAGCTTTCCTATATTATTATAGTTCTCAGCCTGGTAAGCGACAAGGTTGGTTGTCTTTGATTAGTAAATCAAAAATTTGTTTTCTTAAACCATTTACTTCCTCATATAAGAATTTCAAAGGAGGTTTTTTCAAAATCCTAATCGAGGATAATGGAAGAAGATATTTCTTTGATGGTGATGTTCCAACATTTCCTTTCTACTGGACTAGTCAACCCTTAAAATTTAATTCATGGTCATACCATTCAATGGATGCTGAAGATCGTCATGTTTTTGAAGTACTTGGTCACTTATCCCACTAGATTCCTACTCGCGCTCTATTACGGTTATATACTTCGAAAATGCCCAAAAAAGATTTCCTTGGTATGTATTTTTTTCAATTCTTTTCTTTATAACAAGAGATTTTTAACTTTGCTAAATGTTTTATTGACTTTCAGGTTTGATGGAGGCAACTAATCCGAAAGCACGATCTTAGTTTTCAAAGATTGTGAACAAAGCAGGGGGTTTAACTCCTCGACCTGAAAAGGAGGTTAATCATGTGGTAAAAGTATAAGTTGTTGAACCAATATCTCGGGTTGAGGCTGTCGTTGAACCCGACAATAACGAAAATGTTGTTGGGCCTTCAAAGAAGAACAGGAAGAGAGATCGAAGTACTAGAAGATCACATTCATCCTCTAGGCATCATCATCACGCCATTGGAAGTTCTTCTCAACCACTTCCAGACTCAATTTTTGCTGCCACAACTCGATTTTCAGAGTTTATTTAGACTAACCTTGATGGAACTTCGTACAATATGCTTAAAACATCTTATATTCCATCCTTGATTGATTCGATTGTTGAACTTATGAGTCGTGCTTTATTAATCGACAAGATTATCAAAGAAGATAGCACAAGTGGTATTTCTTCTACTGAATTTGAAAAATTGAAGACTGAACTTGTTGAATCAAATGGAAAGCTTAATTCTTTGACTGCTTAAGTGAAAAAGTTAAGTACTTTGAATGTTCAACATGAAGCCGAGAAAGAATCACTTAAAGATGAAATTGCTTATTTAATTGCCGAGTGGTTGAAACTACATGATGATAATCAACACTTGAAGGAAAAGTTGTCGGACCTGTTTGTTGCTAAAGAAGTTGATAATGAAACTATCCATCTTTTGCAAAAGGAAATAAGCCAACTGAAACTAAACGTATATGAGGCTGAAGGCTTTGTGATTGATCAACATAAATTGGGTTTCAATAAAGCTCTTTAACAAGCTAAGTATTTTTATAAAATCCCTTTAGATGAAGCGAACTTTGTTGTCGGCAAAGACTTCTACAATGGTGCACTAGTTCCTATTGACGAAATTCCCGATGAAGATGCAGCAAAAGTTAATGCCGAGAATTGAATGAATTTTGACTCATCATTTTTTGTAATAGTTGTCGGATTTTATAACATTTTGATAGTCATTTTATTACTTATCTTGACTATATTAGTTTGAAGTCTTTATATAATTTGATGTTTCAGCGTAACCTTTCGACTTTAAATCTTGACTCTGTTTTCAAGCCAGTTATTCAACCCTTTTAACCGGTTGTTCAAGATTGCCAATCGGTTAGCTTCCTCATGTGTTTATTTAAAAGCTTGAAGAAGTTGACTATAATTTTCAGCATTTAAAGAAGTACAAGAACTTACACTACTTGCATAATCTTCTTCATTGGCCATCAAACACAGATTGACTTCTTTTTTATTTTGCTTTTTTTTCCTTCTTGCTTGACTTCTTCTCCTTGCTCTCTTTATTTCATTGGTTCCCTCATGAGTTATGATCCTGCCTGCTGACCAGAACGCAAGAGCCTTGCCTCGTCGAATCTGGATCGACTTTGCATCGTGCTAGCTTCTGTCCTTCACCTCGATTCACCTCAAGAACCTGCAAAAGACAGAACGGCGCCGCTGCGGCCGATCGCACTCCGACGCCCAAGTCAGCGACTGAACCACCAAAATACTAAAAGAAAACTAAGAACTGCAGGAACCGTGAAATATTCTCTCTCAGCGTACTCAAGTTCTCGCAAGCGTAAAAGAAGTATTCTAAAACGCGCGTACCTCGAAAGTTCGTTAGAATCTCTTATATACCTGTGCACTTTCTCTCTCCTGACAGTTACACATCTGGACACGTGGCTCGCATCCAGCTGTACACGTGTCACCATCTGGAGCATCCTTGACTTGAGCGT
>Ga0123342_1005736_pt1 | contig 17758 bp, 17 predicted proteins | sample Turbeawhitnodule_FD_89960 | JGI IMG/M metagenome (GOLD analysis project Ga0123342, IMG submission 89960) | Root nodule microbial communities of legume samples collected from Mexico - Turtle bean Mexico white nodule | ecosystem: Host-associated > Plants > Roots > Nodule | place: Mexico: Nepantla...
AAAAATGTAAAAAGGTATAAATTCATAAATTAGGGATTATTTTATATGTAAATTAGCAATAAATCCTCATAAGTGTCTATATTTTAATATGAAATATTACTGAAATTAGACACTTATCACTAGGACGATTTATATACAGTTAAAAGCTTTCGGGTAGGGAGCCTTCTCGGCAGGTTATTAAAAACCGAGTACACCTCCAACTCTTTGGCGCTCGAGGCCGAAAGAGGCCATTATTTGAACCGACTGGGGGTCTTGGTCCAATACAGAGGAAATTTGGACCGATTGTTTCCATCAAAGAAGAGCTCCATATCTTCGAGCTCGATAAAATCTTGAGAAATTTTCCCTTAAATTGTTTGTATGTGGTTTTATAAGGGGCAAAAAGAGTGTTACCCGACTGACTGGCGACTGGTAGCCAATGCACAAGGTCGATCAGGTGGGATGTGTAGTAATGAAGAAAAGTTGAAGGAGATGGAGAAAAACGAGACATATCACACATAAGCCGAAAGTCTTGAAGAGAAGCACAGGTATTGGGATGAAGCTGAGAAGGGGCAACATTGAGCGCCCGAAGGACACCAATGGTGAAATCGTCGAAAGGAAGTGTTATGTGCAAATTAGAAAAGAAGAAAGAGTAGGCAAAGAAAAAAGGAGTCTCGGAAGGAGGTTGACCGATACATAGCTAAAATACCATCGGCGACATCAAGTTTAAAAAGACTAAATTTATCTACGAAAGAGGAGATAAAAGAAGAATTCGTAAACAGAGAGGTATACCCGATCACTTTAGGGTTGACCCAGTATAATCCCGAATGATGGGACAAATCCTCGGTAGGGATTGATCGGTCGATAATTGCGTCCGGATCATCGACCCTAACCGAGTCAGGCATGGGAGACTCCACCTCATGAGTCATGGGGGGCAAGGTTTGCAGTGCTTCAGCTGATAAGGTCTCGGTCGAGGACAAACCAGAAGAAGAGGATGAAGAGAGAAACGAAGTAGAAGTGGAAGAGCTAGAAGAAGACATGACTAACCTCTCAGAGTAAATGGAAGCACCTCGCCGGGATCATAAGATTTCAGAAGTTAGACCAAGCAAGTAATGGATGAGAGAGGGGGGACCACTATTTATAGCCTTGGAGGAGAGATGAATAGTAAACATTCATTGATCTCAACCGTTAGATCTTCCTGGATCTAATGATCCCCATCAATTGGCGCCAAAAAATCTGAGTAATGATTATGCACATCACATCAAGCGTTCAGTGCCGCCAACATCACATCTCACCTCGATAAGCATAATCGTCATAAATAGACTCTTCGTGTTCGAACCTCTCAAGCCTAGGGTCAAGTGTATCGATCGGTACCGAACGACAGATAAAGGTCTCAACATCTTATTAGTGTCGACCAACATGAACACGATTCATTAAACTCAACAGAAGATTAACTGCACCAAATAGTGATTAAGCATTAGGTAATAAGCTCTTAATTATGATCCAAAATCCTAATCTGACCCAATAAGAAAAGGCTTATGATAATCATATAAATAATCACACGAGTTTTGAGAAAGGAGTACGTCATTATCACATATTAATTGAACCGAGCATCGAATCCCGAGATCTCACTAGAGCATCACCTTTTGTAGGTACTATCCTAACTGAGAGTTTACGAAGGAGGCATTGAAAGGAGAGGAGGAAGTCATTCAGTGAGATGAAGAGGAGGCAAGAGACAACCGATCGACCGAGAAGGAAGGTAATAGTTCTCTTAGTCCCAACCCATTCGAGAACATCTTATGTTATATAAAAAAGGGTGGTGATATTTTTACACCCTACTCCACTTTACACTTACTACAAAATATTAATATTTATAATTAAAAAATTAAAAAGAAATTTTTTTTAATGAAAATATAATCAAAATGCAAAATATTAAAATAATTTTCAAAATTAAAAAAATTATAAATGATTAAAATATTAATATTTATTGGGATGTAGGGTAGAGTATGGATCTCAAAAATTATTTTTTTTATAAAAAAGTACTTTAACCAAGCTGCCACGTGTGATTTTTTTGCCAAACAAAAAAAATAGATAAATGAATAATTCTTATCAGAGTATTGAGTTGTAATATTTTCTTAAAATGCAGACTTTTAAAATTGTGCTTTAAAAGTTAAAAAGGTAACATTTTTATATATAACTTTCAATATTATTATTTTAATATTTTTTATATAATTTAATTATAAATTTACTTTATTATATATATTTATTTTTAAATCTTTAAGAGTTGTCAAACTATTTTTTTTTTTTTTAAGTTTAAAAATTGACAGCCACTCCTTGGGCAGTAAGATGTAATTGAGACATTTGTAGGTTTTGTCCGAAAGATAGGGTGAGTTACAGAGCTAAACATGATCCTAGGATTGGAAAACGAGAGAAGGTCTGAAGGGTATTTGGAGGTGGAAATGAGGACAGGAAAAAGTGCAACATCACACGTTATTTTGGAAGGTTGACAGTGCCAAGAATCTGAAAATAGAAAGACCTGAAACGTCTCTCATCCACTCTCGCATGCAAAGAAAAAACAATAAAGTTGGAAGCGGTGAAGCACAGAGAAATTGTAAAAAGGAGTCAGAGGAATAAAGTCCCTTGGATATCTTTCTACCTTTCTTCTCCGCGAGTGGTTTCAATTTGAAGCTAAGGCAGAGACCTGACTCCTCTGCCTTAGAGAAACTCTCACAATGGCGTTTCAGGATTTTGACCTCATCTCAGAGCGGCGGAGAAACGAAAAGAAGCAAAAGATGAGGAAGAGGATCATGATCGGCGTGGTTTCTTCCATCGTCCTCGTTGGCATGATCGGTGCAGTTCTCTTCGTCGTGGTTAAGAATGATGACGCTGGCAATAACAAGAGCACTAACAACAAGTCACGTACTAGCCATTCACCACCACACTCAGAAGGTGGCTCGCCCAAGGAGCACGTGGCGCACTCGGAGAAGATTGTGCAAGTGGTGTGCAGCTCCGCTGATTTCAAGGACAGGTGTGAAGCCCCTCTGAACAAGGCCATGCAGGATGACCCCAAACTCTCCGAACCCAAAGACCTTCTGAAGATCTACGTGAAGCTCGCAGAGGAAGAGCTTTCCAAGGCCTTCAACAGCACCAAGTCGGTTAAGTTCGACAGTGAGGAAGAGAAAGGAGCGTTTGAGGATTGCCAGAAGCTGTTTGAGGATGCCAAGGATGACATCGCAACCTCTATCTCTGAACTTTCCAAAACTGAGCTCAAGAATATCTCTGACAAGACTCCCGATTTGAACAGCTGGCTCAGTGCTGTCATCTCCTTCCAACAGACCTGCATGGATGGCTTCCCTGAGGGAAACATCAAGACTGAACTTCACAATCTCATGAACGATTCCAAGGAATTCGTTAGCAACTCCCTTGCCATTCTCTCTCAGGTGGCATCGGCTCTTTCTACATTGCAAAACATTGACGCACCCTCACATGGCCGCTCCTTGCTATCTTCCAACTCCCCGGCTGCTACTCTCGACAAAACCGATGGCTTTCCCTCTTGGATCAACCAAGAGGACCGCAGGATCTTGAAGGCCGTCGATAACAAACCTGCACCTAATGTCACTGTGGCAAAAGATGGCAGCGGAAACTTCAAAACCATCTCTGAATGTTTGAATGCTGTCCCTCAAAACTATGAAGGACGGTAACTACCTTCTCTCACCAACTCTCTTACTTCTATATGCATGGTATCATGGTATATATGTTTATGTATTATTCATGCAGGTATGTGATTTACGTTAAAGAAGGAATATACGACGAGCCAGTGATGATTACAAAGAATATGCAAAACATAACCATGTATGGTGATGGATCCCAAAAGACCATCGTGACTGGCAACAAAAACTTCAGGGACGGAGTCAGGGTTTTCCTCACTGCCAGTTTTGGTATGCATGAACGCCCTTCACCATGTTTATTATGATAGATGAGTAAGATATTAGTTAATTAAACTTGTTTTGGTACATGCACATGCAGTGGTGGAGGGAGATGGATTCACAGGCATGGCAATGGGATTCAGAAACACCGCAGGCCCTGGTGGAAGTCAAGCAGTGGCCGCAAGAGTGCAGTCGGATCGTTCAGTGTTTGCGAACTGTCGGTTTGAGGGCTACCAAAGCACTCTATTCACCCAAGCCCACAGACAATTCTACAGGAGTTGCATCGTAACAGGCACAGTCGACTTCATCTTCGGTGATGCAGCAGTGGTGCTCCAGAACTGCATCCTGATTATTAGGAAGCCAGATGACAGCCAGCAGAACACAGTGACAGCTCAAGGGAGAGAGGACAAGCAGCAAGCGACTGGAATCGTGCTGCAGAAGTGCACAATCAAAGCTGATGACGAACTGCTAACAGTGAAGGACAAGGTAAGGAGCTACCTTGGAAGGCCATGGAAGCTGTACTCAAGAACCGTTGTGATGGAATCAGAAATAAGTGACATCATTCACCCTGATGGATGGACGGCTTGGATCGGAGACTTTGCTCTGAAAACATTGTACTATGCTGAGTACGGTAACACAGGAGCTGGTTCCTCCACCAACGCTAGGATCAAGTGGCCTGGTTACCGAGTGATCAACAAGGAAGAAGCTACCATGTTCACTCCGGGCTCTTTCTTGAGAGGCTCATGGGTCCAGGGCACAGGAGTGCCCTCTACGCAAGGCTTCTACAATTAAACCCTTTCCTTCAAATTTCATACCAATTGATCACTTCTTCCTCTGCTACCACATGTTCTTAGGCACACTGGAAAATAAACTTGATGGTGTTCCTCGTTTTGATGAATTGTAATGTTTTTTTTTCTTTTTCTTATTATTCTTTCTTTTCCCTAATTTTTAAAAACATTTAATCTCCAATTGTAATCTTGCACTAACTACACTGGGGTAAAACAACTTGCCTATAGAATTGTGTCAAGGTTAAAGCAATTAGAACAAACTATCATACTAGCGATTCTCCCTTCCTGTGAATAAAACAGTTTATTCAACCCACTTTTTTTTTTACTTACAATTTCCAATACTATAATTTTAATTATTTTTCACATTATTTATTTATTCTTCCTTATATATTTTTTAAAACAGTGACATGAGATCAAAATTCAAATTCAATAACTTTACAGACATTAAAATTTGTAAAAAATATTGTTTTTTTAATAATGTTCCAAATATATACAATAAATAAGTGTAAAATATTAAACCTTTTTTAAAGATACAAGTCATAATCACGAGTTTCACATTTTATTATTAAAAACCTCAATGAATTTATAGTAAAGTCTAATATAATACATATATTAATATATATATTAGAAAACTAAATTAAGAAAATTCTTGGGGCCTGACCCCAGCCCAAAACGTTGTCAGATAAATTAAAATTACATAATCAAAATAGTGTAGGTTCAGATTAAAGAAAAATCAACAGAAAAAAATAAATTAACAAAATAATGGTTTTAAATTAGAGTTCATTTGCTTAAAATATATCTTACAAAAACCACACAAACAACAACTCGAATTTTTTTTGTTCTTGCAGTTCATGAATACTTGAATGAATAAGGAAATTTACAAAATGAAATTCATCTTTATTAAACTATTTTCTTATTAATTTATGAAGTTACTGATTTTAGGTTTAACTATGATTATTACCGCCATTCAGGGTGTTTTACCTCATGAACAGAGGTAAAAGTATGACCATAATCATAATCTTTTCAGTGTGAAAACACCCTGTCATCTTAGGAAAGAAAAATAACTATTCCACAAATCTTTTAAAAAAAAGGCTACTAAGTTCTATTTTTTAAATTATTTTTCTGAAAACTACAATCTTTATAAACAAAAAAGAAACACTCAAAATGCCAAAAAACAAGACACCATGTTGAAACAAATTTCGACGGTTGTGATGAACAAGTATGAGTCTGTGAAACATAAGGCAAGTTCCACTGGCCCATTGGCTAAATCTATTATATTCCTTTCACAGACAAACAAATGCAAAGAGCTGTTATGATCTATACACAATATGCCAATTCTGACAAGATCAAAGAAAACTAGCCAAATAATTTAAAAATCACCTTCCAATAAAAAGTGTTATTCTATTAGCAAGCATTTTCTTTTCTCATTTACCAGCATTCGAACAGAACACGGTGTAGAAAACAATCTTCCAACTGTTACCATCCAAACCAAAAATGAAAGTATCTACATTGTTTATTGATTTAAATGGCTAACTAGCTGATAAACATATTTAATTTTTGAATTTGTCTCTACTAGCCAACAACTTATTTTTAAAACACCTATATGTTTTTGATATATCAAATATTCTTACATAATTTAGAAATTGAGATAAATACAATTTAAATATATCTTCATTTCTTAATTTTCGTGTCTGAACTTCAAAGTAAACAATACATTGATGATGGAGCCTAATGATATTATCTCATATTTAAAGACGAAATCAAGTTCTCTTAGTTATTGACTAAGAGGCTTGTTTTGATATGTCCAATAGTTCCTTTTAACTTCAAAATGGACAATACATTGAATTCGGTAATTAACCTTAGTGATAATCTCAATAGACTTAAGATCGGAATACTGTGTATTCCTATACAAAAAAAATATTTAATTGATTTGGTTACAACATTTATATATGGCCCTAACACAACCCCTACAAAAAAACGTTTTTCGTTTTGGGATACCTCACGTCATCATCATTGATAACGGTCGGCAATTCATCGACCAAGGACTTATTGAGTTTTACGAGAAACTCAACATTAAACACATCACAAGTTCGGTGGAACACTCTCAAACCAACGACCAGGCCGAAGTTGCTAATAAAATAATTATCAACAAATTAAAAAAGAGACTCGGTCCAGCTAAAGGCAAGTGGACCAAGGAGCTTCTTGAAGTCTTATGGGCTTATCGGTGTACATCGTAATCCACCACTCAAGAGACCCCATACAATTTAATGTATGGCACAAGGCTATGATTCCAGTTGAAGTCATAAAACTCTCTCTACGACGACAACTATTTAATCTAGATCTTAACAAAGAAAGCTTATTGGTCAGGCTCGACCTAATAAATGAATTCAGAGACAAAAGAAGAATAAGAGAAGAAACTTGTAAGATTCGAGCAACGAGATGATACAACTCAAAGGTGACACCTTGAAAATTTCAAAAGGGAGACTTAGTCTGAAGGATGCGCAACGACGCTCGAAAAAACGAAGGCATATTCTCAAGTAATTGGGAAGGACCTTTCCATGTTAAAGACACAGCGACCGACGGAGCTTATTTCTTAGAATTTTTATTAGGCAAATCTATATCGAGATTGGGTAATGCCACTCATCTCAAATTTTATTATAGTTGAAAATATAAATAAATAGTGTACTCTTTCCTCGCTCAGTTGTTTTACCCCTAAGGAGGAGTTTCGACCGAGAAGGTTTAACGAGGTACTTTAAAATTATATCTTCTTATTTCAGTTAATCACATAATGTATGTTATTGTCACAAATGCAACATATTAAGGCAGGCGCTTAACAATTAGCAACCCTTACCGACCGAATGACTATTTGGTTAAGGTAGCCGCTTAACAATTAACAACCCTTACCAAATGCGCACCAACTCAGTTAAGGCAACTACTTAACAACTAGCGATTTTTACCGACCGAACGATCACTTGATTAAGGCAGCTGCTTAACAATTAGCAACCCTTACCAAACATGCAACAAATCGATTAAGGCAATTACTTAACAACTAGCTACCGTTACCAATCGTCACCTATTTTGATAAGGCAGTTCGTTTAACAACTAGCAGCTTTTACCAAATTGAACAATTACTCAGTCAAGATGGTTCGCTTAAACAACCCTTACTAACCACGAGTTCACATAGTCAAACATCGCCTTAAAAATGGCCATCGCATAAAGTAGCTTACTCAACAACCAACGACCCTTAAAAGCATACAACATATTCAAAAGATCATCCTTCAAATCACTACTGATTAAGGCAGTTACTCAAACAAGTAACCCTAACCGGTCAACTACTCAACATAGCTTGTACTCACCTACAACCAATTTTAAAGATAATTTTAATAAAACCAAGTCACAAAATTGTCAAATTATTTGTTAGAGCCTGGACGACATTAACTAACCTATCACAAAGGTAACTATGCCAAGCACATATTGAGGTAAACACACCTCACAACCAAAAAGAAAAATTCAAAAGTCATTCGGTCGGAGCCTCAACATTATTAATGTGTCATTCACTTCGAAATTTGAAAACATAAATCAACGGCGCTCAACGAATGTTATCGGCATCCTAACTCAGGATCTACTCAACGTCATTCATTCAAACAACTTATTAATGGTGTTCAACAACTGTTATTGACAGTTCAACCATCAATTCAAGTTATAACACATTTTATTACTAACGACATTCGACAATTAAAAACATACTATCAGTTGATAGAAAAAAGGAAGATGGCATAAATAAAAAGCAAATGTAAACATCATATTGGTTGTCCACATATTTACAGAGGATTAAAAAAACTCTTCTAGGAGCGTTCAACCTCATTCTTCTACCACATCTTTGTCCACATCATATTGGTTGTCTTCAAAGGGGACACCATGGTAAAATGCAGCCTAACGGATACCCTGGAAGAAACATTGCTTGCTAATTCGAAGAAGGAAGGACTCATTATACTCTATCTTCTCAATCATAGTCTTCTTTTCAGTTGCAAATTCCTCCTTGATTTTAGCACAATCGACTCCCTTTGTTTGCAACTATGCTTCTAGAGTTGCCCCCTTACTATTGGCCTCATCAGCCTCAACATTGGCTTGACGACACTTCTCGTCCAACGCTCCCATGGCTTTCAGGGTCGATTTCAATGAGCTTGAGGACTCATCCAATTGTGACTTTAGCTTAGCCACCACAACGACTGAGTTCCTCTCTAGTTCACCGCCAAGCATTCGGGTTACCATAAGTGAGTGAATTAGCATCTCGGCTAATCCCACCACCAAATCACTTATCGATATGGCGGCTATGATACTTTCCTCTTTAGGCGTCATCGCCACCTGAACGCCTTGAGCTAGTTGTAGACGTTCGCCAAACACTGAAGGAGAAGAAGACGATGACCCAGTCTCCATCCGAGGGTGGGACGCCTTAGTCGGACGATCCCTCTTCTTCGGGTTAGAAGGTTGTAGGGCAGTCATAGGTGGCACCACGTCGACAATAGGGGTTGATGTTCCCTCCCCTAGCAACTCCAAAGACCCTTTTTGACGCTTGGCCACTTGGATTTTCAGTTGTTTAAACAAATTTACCAACTTAAGGTTAATCTGAGACATGATTTGTTCAAAACACAAAAGAATTAAGCATCTAGTCAAAATATTGAATAAAGCCTTATGTACGTTAAAATGTAACATACCATTCAAGTCAGTCCACGTTTTGGACGACTCAAACAAGGCAACAAGCTTCTGAGTAGGAAGCCTATTCAGAAGTTGGCCGAGAACATGGAAAATTTCTTTATCCTAGGGAGTCATGAAGGAAGGGTGACATGGAAATCATTGAAAAATGTGATATATATATATAAAGAAAAAAAAATCTTGGGGAGCGTTTTCCCGACCGTGATAGACCCAGTCGATGTGGTTACAATTCTCGGCTACAACTGCGTTCGAAGGGCGTCAGGTTTCAAAATGAAAACTTTAGACAAAAAACCGTCTAAAGTGGTAGAACCCCTAATACAAGTAAGGATGTCCAGGACGTGTGGATTAACCAACTCATAGTTAGGATCGTCAAACATTCGGCTCGCAAGGTCGACTGCTTGCTATGAACCACTAACATCCCTCACACTGCAAATGTGGAGTGAGAATGCTCAAAAGACTCAGAACTCAAAATAATTATAGAAGACCCAATGGGAGAAGACATTACTAACCTTTTTTAGTAAAAGAAGCGAAATAAAGAGGATTGATCAAAACTCGTCACTCAGATTACACTTGATGAACTCAATAGCACAAAAGGTGACAACAAACTTTACAAGTTCAACAAGCGTTTCTATTTATTGAGCGTCAATGAAGAGAGATAGTAAGACATTCGCCTCTTGGAGCCATTGGATTTCTTATCATCCAAGGGTACACAACACTTGGTATACAAAATGGCACGGGTTGGTAACCGTTAGATCTCCTCAATCAAACAATACACATGAAATGACACTTTGAAAAGGTGCATGTCACGTCTCTGACAACACATTAAATGAATCCAAGTCACGTCTTACCTCGGGACACCCAACAGTCACATCTCGACTCTTTAGAAACTGACAATCCTCGAGCCCGTGAGGCAAGTGTATTGGTCAATACCGGATGAGCCAATCACTCGATATCGGTTACCGACCGACCATACTAATATAAAGCACTCAATAAATGACAGTAATAACAATTATGGAAACTCCTTATGAGTCATGATCATGTCCCGCCAAATCCGAGTGACATCCCCAAGAAATCAGCTAACATTGATTCAGTAGAAGATATTGATTTATTAAAGATATTCTTCAAATATATCAATATACTTCCCTATAAATCAGGGATCACACTATAAATAAACCCTCTACAGAGGTGTAAGGTACGCTTTAATCAGTTTTCGTTATACACTCTTAACACAAAACACTTACTTGATCGTCGGAGTACCTTTTTCAAGTCAACCCCGACGGAGCACCAGCAATTAAAGGAGAAGACTTGAAGTGAGGAGAAGGAGACAACCGACACATCAACAATTATACAACTAGTTTGAGATACTATCTAGGCCTACTTTATTTATACAAATCCACTAACGTTCCTATGATATTTCAAATTTTAAAAGAAATGAACAAATTTCTCTAATTTTTTAATTTAACTAATAAAATATAAATATCCATATTTTATCTATTTTTTTTCGGGTATACCCTTAAATTAAATTAATGTCCTTACAAAAATGAATTATCTAGAATTGGTCTTTCAAAATACTTATTTAAATAAATAAAAACTTACCTATTTATTAACATGCAACACTATTATTTCGAATTGAAACTGTTTTAAAAAAATAAAAATTATGGAAACTAAAAGCTTGTGGTGTAAGTTTCTTGGGGGAAAATAGAAGATTTATTTTGGCGCCTCTTCCAGTGTCTTTTTGAATCCTCACCCCACTGACCCACTTCACCCAATTTTCATTTTTCCCTTCTCCCAATCGCTTTTGTTATCAGACATTGAATCTCTGACGGTCAGAATCAGATGTCGGCAACCGCGGAGCAGCAACGCCTCCAGAGAACCCCCCAACAGCAGGATGAAGCCGAAGAGATCCAACATGGCCCTTTACCCGTCGAGCAACTGCAGGTTTAATCCTCAGCACCCTTACCCTTCATTTCTTTTCTTCAAAAACCCTTTCTTTTTCATCTTTTTACCAACCCCATAAACCTAATTTCCCCGATTTCGGTTTCTCGCTTTCAAATGTCACCCCTCAGGGCAAAATCCCCTCTTTATGTTTTCTATGTTGATACCCTAATGCTTAAATATCATCCCAGGCATCGGGCATAGCCGCCACGGACGTTAAGAAGCTTAAAGACGCGGGCATTTGCACTGTTGAATCCGTTGCTTATACTCCTAGGAAAGACCTTTTGCAAATCAAAGGTATCAGTGAAGCTAAAGTCGACAAGATCATTGAAGCAGGTGAACAGTCACTTTTACACTTGTTTTCCTTATTGACCGTTTCTTATAATTATGAAGGTATTGTTTTAAAGTTTTGTTGTTTACCTACAGCTTCTAAGCTGGTGCCTATGGGGTTTACCAGTGCTAGTGAACTCCATGCCCAGCGCGATGCAATCATTCAGATAACCACGGGATCGAGAGAGCTTGACAAGATATTGGAGGGTCAGAATCTGAAAGAATTAAGACCTTTTTGGTGTTTTATTGTGTGTGGATTTGGAACGTTTATGAATTTCATTGTTGGAGTGTCTAACTTGATATGTCTGATTCTATCAGGTGGAATTGAGACCGGTTCTATCACTGAGTTATACGGTGAATTTCGATCTGGGAAGACTCAGTTGTGTCACACTCTCTGTGTCACTTGCCAAGTTAGTAGTTTAGATCCTTAAGTGCCCATACTTCATAATAATTACTCTAGTGTACTCTGTTATAATCGAGTTTGTGACACTTTTGGTCCATATCTATCTGTAATTCTAACATCTTTACCAACATTTTCATTTTTGTTGATGCTGTAGTTGCCACTAGACCAAGGAGGGGGAGAGGGTAAAGCTATGTACATAGATGCCGAGGGTACATTTAGACCTCAACGACTCTTACAGATAGCAGATAGGTATAATAATTGATTCTTGATTCTTTGATATGACTTCGCTGCTACCATGTGTGTATGATATGTTTTCATTCAGTATTAATGTTTCCCAGTGTTGCAGGTTTGGACTGAATGGCGCTGATGTATTGGAAAATGTTGCTTATGCCAGAGCATACAACACTGATCATCAATCACGGCTTCTGCTTGAAGCAGCTTCGATGATGGTGGAAACAAGGTGTGACTTGCAATGGTTCTCTCTGTTCAATAATTTTAAGATCTGCCGAAAATTATATAGCGTGTCTTTTATAGTGTTGCACGAGGGTATAATATCATATTATTTGTTCTCTTCTCATCTTGCTTTATCACTTAGCAGCTAAAGTGTTATATGCTTTCTTGTTTTTCTCTTATGCTGAGCTGTAAGATTTTCCTTAACTAGTGATATTGATTGTGGAAACTCTTTTTCGTTTAGCTAGCAAAATAAAGGCTTTTGAGGTTCTCTTTTTTACTGTACATACACAGGTTTGCTGTCATGATTGTAGACAGTGCTACTGCCCTCTATAGGACAGATTTCTCGGGAAGGGGGGAGCTTTCAGCCCGGCAAATGCATCTAGCAAAGTTCCTGAGGAGCCTTCAAAAATTGGCAGACGAGGTAGAACTTCTAGTTGAGCTTGTGGTGCACCTAACCTTCTAGGTTTAACTAATTTAAGATTCAGACTTAGGATGTTGAATTATCGAGCATACTATGTTTGGAGTTAATTTTTTTTCTGATTCTCTTTTAGTTTGGCGTGGCTATTGTCATAACAAATCAAGTAGTTTCACAAGTAGACGGTTCTGCAGTCTTTGCTGGACCTCAAGTCAAGCCTATTGGAGGCAACATTATGGCTCATGCTACAACAACTAGGTATGAACATGCAATACTAGTAGTTTAGGTTTAGTTTTTTTCTCCGAGCTCCTTAACCTGGATTTTAATTGATGACAGGCTCGCTCTCAGAAAAGGGAGAGGGGAAGAGCGAATCTGTAAAGTGATAAGCTCTCCTTGCTTGGCTGAAGCTGAAGCAAGGTTTCAGATATGCCCTGAAGGGGTTTCAGATGTTAAAGACTAACCACTTTCAGCATGTCTCAAGTTTAGTTTTTCCCCTCTTTGCTTAACTTTTTTTTGTAAGCTATACAACAGCTGATTTGCAAATATCCGGTGTCAAATTTTTCGTAATTTTCAGTTTGGTGATTCCCGATTTCATGTTATCTGTCGCAATCGTGTCTTTGTTTTTTGTGATGTCGATAGTAATAAATTTGTATTGTAGAGTTCAGTTACAATCAACTATCCGTCTGTACTCAGTTTTTCGTTGGCTTTTCAACTAAATATCAGTATTTAAAGAAATATGTAATCAACAAAGTATATACGTCACAGGTATTAAACTGAGGGGTTGTTTTGCGACTTGTAGAATTGGAAATTCGAGGGAGAGAAGCACCAAATGTTGGAAATATAGTTAATCCATAATCAGATAATTTAGAATTTCATCTCTCAGACTTTGGTCTTTGGTTATATTTGAATTGATCATTCTGATGTGTTAAAACTTATCAATACAAATAAATTTATTATCCATATTGAGTTGGATTGAGTTATGTTTCAGAGTTTAGGTCAAACCCAGTTCAAATTAATGAGTGGGTTTAGATTTTGATCATCAAGCAAAACAATTAAAAAAGAGCAGAGAGATAATAACACACAAAAGTTTATCTTGGTTCACCTAAAATTACATCCAAACACCTTGATTACATTGAGTACATCAATCTCTTCATGTTATCATTCACAATTTCCTCCTAAGATCGAGAACTCTCAAAGAAACAAAGAAAACATTCTTAAAGAGAGTACAAGTAAAACTCACAAGGGTATAACTTCAAAAAATGAAGAATTACAAGGGTTTAGGGTTTAGGGTTTAAAGTTACAACATACAAAACATTGGTAGGTGTTGTGTCTAAATATGCTTTAAACCTTATTGTCGAATAGCTTGTTAGAGTTAAATTTGTGGGTTTTGATAAAAATAGTGGTGGATGTACTCTTACATGTACTCATGGTCTCCGGTGTGTGTGTCAATTGGCTTCATTTGGTGTGGGTATCATACCACTTAAATCAGTGTATGTCATATGGACTCGATTAAGCTTTGAAGATATTGCAACTGAACATTGTTCATCCAATGGTCATCCTCAGGCATGCCAATGACACGTCATCAAAAGTGATAGTCATCTCTCCAATATGTAAATGAAATGTGTTTGTCTATGCATACCACCTCTTTACGGATGCACAAACTAATCCTCTGTCTAAATTCTCATAACTTGCACGAATGAGACCACCTAAGCCAGATATATCTACTACAACTTCTATATGCTCATGTGGTGCTCCTAACATATGCACCTTTCTCCCATGAGAAACGACCTTAAGCTCACCACAATCCTACAATAATTAACAAATACTATCAACATATACATACATAAGACACTCAATTAATGTTCATTACTTACTAAACATTCCCATAATTGTCTCACCACAAGATCTTCATAATTAATTAGTAATGACTGTAAGGATCTAGAAAATTACTTTAGAGTAGAAGTGGTATATTTTAAATGACTCCTGAATAATTTCAAATGAAAAGGGCATATAAATAGAAATTCAGTTATTCAGGTTTCATTTTAAAAAGAACCACCATCCCTCTAGAAAGTTCTTTTCCTTTCCTCTCCCTTCTCTCTACAATTCTGACTTCCTCGTTCATCAGTTCGACGATTAGAGTCCACCATCAGACTCCTGGCAGTGAGTACTACAAGACTGCCCGATCAGAATATCTGATAGAGTAAGTTCATTTTTGCTCTTCTCTTTGAGTCAAATTTGGAACTTGTTAGGTTGTTTTTGTCCTTGCTTGCATGTGACCCTTTTAGCTTCAGGGTTAATCTCTGTTAGCTCAGGGTCCTAGTGATATAGTTAGATTTTTTATTAGGACTCTATGTTACAGGTTAAGTTACCTTTGGGTTCTTGGTGGTTTTGGAGCTCTTAGTGAATATCTACTAATTTTCAGGTAAGGGAAGCTAGCCTTAATTTCCAATAGAAGACTAGGCTAGAAGATTTGAAGGTGAAATTTGATATATGGTTGTCGTTATACAATTATAATGTTGTTTGATATTGATTTAGATAAATTTTAGCTATAGCAAGGATTTTGTTATTTTGGGTGCTCCCTGGTGTGATTTCGATCAACCTAAAATATTTTCGTTTGACCCAAAATTCCTGGGTGCTCCCTGGTGTGATTTCGATCAACCTAAAATATTTTCGTTTGACCCAAAATTCTTGGGTGCTCCCCGGTGTGATTTTGATCAACCTAAAATATTTTCGATTGACCCAAAATTTCTGGGTGCTCCCCGGTGTGATTTCGATCAACCTAAAATATTTCGTTCAACCCAAAATTCATGGGTGCTCCCTGGTGTAATTTCGATCAACCTAAAATATTTTCGATCGACCCAAAACTTTCTGGTGCTCTTTGGTGTAATTTCGATCAACCTAAAATATTTTCGATCGACCCAAAAATTTCTAGTACTCTCTGGTGTAATTTCGATCAACCTAAAATATTTTCGATCGACCCAAAAATTTTTGGTGCTCCCTGGTGTGTTTTCGATCAACCTAAAATATTTTCGATCAATCCAAAATTTTGTATACATATATGAATATTACTATTTTTATTATTTTAGCATAGTTTATTTTAGATTATTATTGTTAAATAACTTTTTGGATATATTTGGGTTGTTAGAAAGTTTAAATTATATGTTATGATTGAATGGTGTATTGATGTGTTAAATGAAGTGTGCAATGATGTGAAAGTAAAATCAATACATAGTATTTTCAGGAAAGAAAATATCGTATTAAGATTGTTTAGGATGTGCATTGACTAGGGATTCGTCTAGAAGGAGATATCTTGACTCTACTTAGATAATGGAATCAAGTTATTCAGGTGGTGAGAGTCGAAGGAGGTTCATATGGATGGGTAAGTTGTTTGAAAGATAACTAACTTGACCTGTTATATGAGTTAACCCTGTCATACTAGTAGAGAGATGATATTGAGATTATTTATGTGCATAACTGTGTGGATTTCACAGTGATTTAGTATGACAGGTGCCGATCTCTGAGTTTAAGTCAACGCACGAGTCTTCCGGAAGTAGAGTCAAATGTCTACGTTATATGAGTCAGTGAAAGTCTGACATGTGAAAGATGAATATATAATTTGTATGACACTTGATGATTTGAGAATGATTTGAGAATTTGTATGACACTTGATGATTTGAGAATTTGTATCACACTTGATGATTTGAGAATTTGTATGAGACTTATGATTTATGTTTTATTAATTTCAAAGTGAATTTTTATAGAATTTTGTTTTATATGGCTAGCTTACCCTGTTATTTGGTTGTGTTGTTTCTCTAACTGTGATGATCGTGTATTTACATGGGAGCATATGAGATTGCAGGTAATAGAGTTCCTCAGTGAGCAGCAGAAGATAGATGTAAATTGAATGTTTTGCTTTGTTGTTTTTTCTTAAAAAATTTTTTTTATGTATATATTAAATCCCTATGAAGAGGGATAACTTTTGTTTTGAGATACAAATATAAGAAAACAATATATGTTTATCTGTTAATTAGATATTGCATGCATAATATATTAGCAAATATGAGTAAAATTAGGGATGTTACAATGACTTATCCATTGGCCCTCCTGGATAGCCTTCTTCGTCAATTTCCATTTCTTCTTGTTCAATATTTCGTTCAAAGTCCTCATTTGCAACTAAACTACTAGGACCACCATGCTTTCTTCTCACATATGCAGTTGGTCGCACACGGTCCACATTAGAAGATCTTCCTCCTTTAGTCCTCACCATGTTCCTAATCATAAGATGACATCAAATGAAAAACACACACGCTGACTTTTGGATTTATGCATCTGGAACACCATTGCCTTCCAGATTTCCATATTCGGGACAATTATGGATATCCAAATCCATAACCAATCAATTCTTGATTAAGCTTCCAGAAAACACCATTAGGGATGGCAAAGCGGGGCGGGCCGTGCGGGCTGGCCCGTGGATCGCTAGTAAAAAGCGTGGGGGCGGGCTCACCTTTTCAACCTGCATTAGCCCACCCCGCGAGCCAGCAGTGGGGCGGGCTGGCCCGCAAGCCCGCAAAAAAAAAATGACTTTGGCAGCAGTGAAGTAAATTTTTGTTTTTCTTCCTTTTTCATTTTGGGGTATAAAATTACAAGGGTCATTGGAGTTATAATTTCCTTTAGACTCCTTTTTGGTCCAATTTTGGGGATGAAAATACAGGATGTTGGATATGATATTTTTCATGTAATTTGGAATAAATAATAGTGGATATGTTAGGTAGTGGGTAAGTCAAGAATATTGGAAGGTTGATACTTGGATTATGTAACA
>Ga0123342_1005737_pt1 | contig 17751 bp, 7 predicted proteins | sample Turbeawhitnodule_FD_89960 | JGI IMG/M metagenome (GOLD analysis project Ga0123342, IMG submission 89960) | Root nodule microbial communities of legume samples collected from Mexico - Turtle bean Mexico white nodule | ecosystem: Host-associated > Plants > Roots > Nodule | place: Mexico: Nepantla...
AATTAGATAAAAACTTATAAGAGGGGTGCATAAATAATAAAAAAGGTGTAGAAAGAAAGCCCAAAAGTAAAGGGGAAAGCCCATTAAAGAAACCCTATAAATAGGAGTTCAGAGTAAGAAAAAGGTAAGAGTGATTTTATCTGATGAACGTTTAACTACTTCTGACTTTGGCATCGGAGCGACTTGCAGGTACCCCCCACCTGTCGTGAGGAGAAGCCGAGAGCACCTGCCGTGAGGAGAAGCCGAGAGCACCTGCCGTGAGGAGAAGTCGAGAGCACCTGCCGTGAGGAGAAGCCGAGAGCACCTGTCGTAAAGAGAAACCGAGTGTCCAGCCCAAGATAGTGTTCAGCCCAAGATTGAAGGATTTGCATGAAGAATTAATCTTGTTGACCTATTTCGAGTGTTCTTGGTCCCTGTTGTAAGAACAATTTTTAATTTATCCATCAAAGACACTGATTAATCAATTAAAGACAGAAAATATTTTACTGTTTTTAATATATATATATATATATATATATATATACACTAAAATAAAAACAAAATTACAAAAAAATTGATGAAACCAGCTAAAATTTTCAGCCCATGCAAATCAATAATGAATCAAGTAAAAACTAATCATACTAACCTACTTTGCCACTTGAATCAATTTATAATAGGTCACTCCTGAATCAATTATGTAATGAATTATTAGCATTTTATTATTGTGTGATTGGTATGTATATTAAGGGAAATGCTTGAATTTAGTTAGTTTATTGATGAAGTCTATAACATGTTACTCTTGCTGTTAATGATTTGGTTCATTTCAATCATTGATTAAAGTGATATGTTACATTTTGGATATTTGTATCAGTAGTAATTAGTTTTATGATTGGAAAATATTGTAAATTGTGGAAAAAATTTTTATTGATATCTAAGTTGTAAATTATGATTGTTTGGAACGAGATGGTAAATGTCATTTGAATTTTATAAAATTAAATTAAATTAATTTTTTAATATAATATTAGAATTATTAAAAATGTATTATAATAAAAGTTTGTTAGATTTATTCAACCATTGTTATCGGATCATCTATAAACATAATCTTATGCACGAGTTGATAAATCTTTTAAAGATAAAAATATTTTATAGTATATAAATGAGTAAAAATTTCATAAATTAAAAAGTATAGTATGTATAATTTATATATATATATAATATATATTAATTAAATTATAAATTTTTTTAGTAATTGATTTTACCATGTATTTATAACTAAAAAAAATCCACCAAGCAATTATATTTATAACCCAATGAATTTCAACAAATAAAATACTAGAATCACTTTGGTAATCAGGACATAAGTATGAAAAAACACTTGACGAAGCCTATATAATATAAAAAATTGATAAAAGAATTATGCATTTGGGTTAAGTAGATTACTAAATTTTTATATTTATATTCCAAAGTGAGTTATATTTATATTTATAATTTTTAACAGTGATTTATTGAAATTTAAATCGATTACTTCTTACATAGCATTTAAACATCTCATTATTAAGTTCACTCATTATGTATATAAAGGAACTAATTTTTTATATGTGAACATAAGTTACGTCCAATCTCACAAGTTTAATTAGAATTTTTGAGGAGTTTTAATATAATAAATTATTGTATTAAATGTTAATGTAGATAATAAATTTTTATTACACAACAATATTAATAAAACAAGTAGATGTGCACTACACGTAATTAATTATATAATAAATTAAATTTCAGTTTTAAAATATTTTTTAATATTATATTAAATTTCATAAAATAATTATTTTATATTTAATTATATTTTAATTTTAGTTCACGTCCATTTTTATTAAATCAACACAAAAAATATTTTAATAATTTATTATATTATCTAATGAATTTAAATTTTTTATCCTCTCATATTAACTAAATCAATTATCAACTTTTATTTTTTTTTCTCAATTTAAATAATGATTTTGGACCATCTTTCTCTTTTTTCTTTTTTTTTTCTTTTCGCCGGTCAGTGTGGTGCATAAAACCTTTCTCTCTAAGCTTCCTTCTTGGTCTTTTCATTCTGTGGAGAGACTTGTTGGGCTCTCTCAGCTTTCACCTTTCCAGGCTCTGATCCAAAGAAAAATCTCAACTTTCTTCAGCAATTCATCTCTACCACTTCTGGGTACTGCTTCTTTTTCCCAAGTTCAGTAAAGCAGAAGATGGCTGTGAGTTCTTCCACTTTGACTCCTCTTTCACTTTTTCTTGTCTTGTGTGTGTTCCTTACCCCTGACAAAAATTGAGGAAAAGGGTAGGGAATCAGAGTTTCAATCTCTTGCATTATGTTGTAATCTTTTGTTCAAGTGCAGTTCCTTCTTATTTTTATCTTTACTGTGCATACCTTCATGTTCTGAAACTCTGATAGAGTTGGCAAAAATTTGGTAGTTATTTTTCTGGTTTGCCATCCCTTTATATCCTGCTGATTGGAATCATGAGGCAGTTCATGTTAACAAATGATTTTAGTTTATGATGGAAACTAGTTTCATGAATCAGGTTTACTAAAATTTTAGCTTAGCCTTATGAAATGGATTCTTTTGTTTTTATGGATTTCTTACTTCTAAATCTATTAGGTATGGATAAAGTATTCAGTAGTTGTACTTGTAAGTTGTATGTGCATTAATATTAGTGTTATTGGAAAAACAAAAATTGTTACTCTTAGGTTCAATTTTTGGTTGAATTAACATAGACAAAGCAACTAGGTCTGCTATTTGTAGATCGAAATAAACAACCGAAAACGATTAAAACCAAATTTTCTTTCTATTTTTTGGATCTACTTTTTTCTAAACCGAATTGTTTGATTTAAATTATTAATTGAAATCAAGGACCAAACCAAACCAAACAAGGATGCTTATTATATTTAAATACAATGATGTCTAGAGTTACTTAACAAACATACATGAGTATGTCTATTGATTGTTGTTTTATGGACAAATATGCATGAGTATGTCTCTTGATGATTGTATTTTACTTATATTTATAAAACAAGGCAACAAATTTGTATTGTAATTTTTAACTATTAAATTATGTAATTTATAAATATGAAAGAAAGTAGAAATTATGTATGGAACAACTATCATACAAAAATATACAAATGTTTAACAACTTTATAGTAACAAAACCAATTCCAATGGAATCACAAAACTTTGGTTTGGTTTACTTAGGACTTTATATTAAATTTAAACCAGATCAAATTGAACCACGTTAATTTTTATATTTGATTCACTTGACTATTTAATGAAATACCCAACCAAACCGAGTCACAAACACCCTAGCGCATGTCTAAGAGTTTACAGTAGCAAAAACTAAAAACTTCACAACATTATATAAAGATAAAGTTGTTAATGTAGGATAGTGCTATGTATTGAGTGCATGGAGCTATATCATGTTGGATTTTAAAACTTAATATATAAGGATATGGATACAAAATATAGATGAATTAAAATGTGTAAATCAAATCACAATATATAAAAGCAAACTTTGATGGAAAGTGAAAAAAACAACCATTGAACATGTTTTCCCCCTTTAAGCTTAATAATCCTATTTTGTTATTTCTTACAAAAAATTAATGACTTTAGCAGGATTTATATATTTGCTAGAGATGTTTGAGCAACTTTGAAAAGCTGTGTCTACAATTTTGTTCAGGTAAGCAAAAAAGGACAACCAAAGTTCCAACTAGAAGAAATATGTTGGATAAAATTATTTTGGAGCTAGGATCTGATGATCCAGTAGCATAACAAAGAAAACATGAACTTTATATCATTAGCTATTTTTTTTTCTCACAGTTGGCTTATAAAATAACTCAGGCTATAGTTTACAAAATTTCTTGCTTTTTTTAAAGATGAAAAGCCATAAAAGGAAAGTTAAAGATCGACTTTCGGAGTGGTCCAACATGATGCATATAACATGGTAAGGACACTAAGGTGATCAGGGAAATTGAATCCTCTAATCATGAGTTTTTTTTATAGACTAATTTAATACTGAAACTGCATCAATAGCTCCTAGCTCCAAGGTAACTCCATCCAACATAACCATCTTTGTTTATTTCCCTTAATGGGTCAAAGCATTTCCCTGGACCCCACCATGGGTGGAACTTTGTTGCACCAAGTTACCCTTTTTGTTTAATATCCACATTTGCAGATCCAGATAAATGTACTGTCAGCTGTATCTCAAATGCATCTGGCCTTTGAAACAAAGAGGGACCTTTGCTTTTTCTTTCCTAAGAAATTACTAATATCATTTCAGTTTTTCCAAATAATGATGACTCTTGTGTAACATCAACTGACAACATAGTAAATTTTATGGGGAATTTACTGCTTCATATGACTTTGAGTTTTAGTTAGTTGGTGACTTTCAGTGGTACGAGTATATGCAACATATTTTGATACATAATGGATGGTCTGATGGAAGAGATGAGAGTGAAAATGAATAATGCTTTTTGTGATTTAAGTTGTACTGATTTTTGCAAATATGTATCCGTTGATATGAAATTGCTAGGTTTGCAAATTAAATCTAGGGTTTGTAAACTAAACCATGTTATGTTATTTTGAACATCCTCCAGCCTTTTGAAACTGGAATTGAGAAATCTAAATTGAACTTGATGAAAACGTAAATGAACTAACCTCAACTGTTCAACAAGCAAATTGTCGTGTCTCAGCCTTGTAGGTTGAAGTTAAGAGACCTACTAAATATTAGTCCTAAAAAATAATTTGAAGAATTTTAATAACAATAGCTCTAAAACTTGTTTCAACAAGCAAATTGTCATGAATCAGCCTTGTAGGATGAACGTGACTTCTTAAAATATTTTAGACCTACAAAATCATTCTTGATTTCATATAACAACAGCACTGAAACTTGTATGTTGACTCATATCATGCCTTCTGTAAGATACTAGGTGGTTATATAATGTAATTAAAGAATGTTAGAAACCATGAATCGGAATGAGAAAGAAAAGAAATATTTTATTGAATAGAAGAGAAATATCTCCTCTAAGGGTTTCCCCTTCACAAATGGTGCTAAGGTTCAATATACAACCACAACAAATCTAAATCCCTCCTTCTATTCTTATTCCCCTATTGATTCCTAATGAACAACCCCTCTAGCTAACTAACTCATCAATATTCTAACTTTCCTAACTAACTCCCCCTTTCTCATAGTCCTAACATAGAATGATAATATCTTTGCTTCTTTGGAACCTGGTTGTTGGAAATTTTCTTACAAGACTTAGAGATTTAGTTAATCTGTAGCCTTCCCCTCAAGATCAAAGGAAATTTCTGGAAATTATTCAGTTCTGCAAGAGTATTCAGAATATTGAATTTATAAGATGGCACAAGCGAATTGTAAATGAAGTCTTTAATGAGCCAGTTTCAACACTAAAGTTTTTTTCTCTATTTTTTGGTTCCCAAGGAGTGGAGAAGAACATGGACTTTATTGACTGTTAGTCGCTTGATTACAGTAAATTAAACTAACGGACATCTTAAAATGCCATGATACTGCAAATAACAAGTACGCCAGATTACTAAATAATAAATTGCATCAATCTTTTAACCATGTTGTCTGTCTTGGGTCAATATGGCGGCAATGACTTCAATTTTCTTTAGAAAAAAATTGAATATAATGGTGATTAATTGGTAAAGAAAATAAATGTAAGAATTGATGAAAAAAATGCTTACAGTAAATTGCATCTTTTTATTAATATGAGAATGATTATAAATGTGTAAATGGGTAAAAACTACCTAAATGCAATATAGAAAGTTTGAGAGATACCATACCGGAGGGAAGGAGAGATTAAAGACCAAGCAAGAAGAATAAAAATTAGAACAGGTGAGATGCAAGTTGGACTTCAAAATGCAGATATATTTGTTGATGAGGATACTAATTAGTTTTGGACAACTCTCCGGCTTTGGTTATGTAAGCATGGTTAAGGACCTTTCTGATTTGACGAGTCTTAGCTTACATGGTTCCTTTCCTGATCTTTTTTATTAGGGGCCTGCCGTTGGTTGGGGGGTTTGATCCCTGTTAATTTCGTTTTCCCATGCCTCCTTGCCTAGTCCCATAATACAGAAAATATACTACCTAGGTGATGCTTTATTGTTTTTTACCTAGGTTATGAATAATATTTTGCCACTTATAAGAGTGGGGATAAGTAAAACATCATATCCTAAAATTTGGGATTGTAGGCTTCTGCTTTTGATTATGTATTATTGTATATTTTGCATTGTTCAGTTGCATGACACTTTGTAAAAGGCTATTTTGGAGTATTTCTCTGCATAATCCTTCAACCATTTGAGAGTTCCGTGGGCATTTGTTTTGATGGACAATAATGGATGGGAAACAAGTTAGATGGAGAAATTTTGTTTCTGCCTGTAGTATTTTACTGTGCTTACAGAAATGCTAAAATTTTGTAGTTTATGTTTACTATTACATTTGCTTTGGGAAAATTTAAGGAATGTTTGGGAATCCGGTGGTGGGGCAGCAAAAGTATGTTGGTTGAAGGAAGTGAAGTGTATCTTTTGAGTAAAAAGTACTTTCAAAGTGTTTGGAACGGATTTCCGAACACGCACTTAGTCTTCTGTGCTTCACCAAGGTGCTTTCATTTGTTTCTTTCTTCATCTATATATGCATTCTGATGAGAAGCCTTTTAGACTCAAATTGAGTTTGTTGGTATCATCCTCTGCTAGCTGTTCTATCATTTTATATACTGCAAAATGCAGCCATTTTCATACCAGCACTTTGCTATGTAAATAATCATCTAACATGTTCAATCTCCTGAAATGCCAAAGGATGATCCTTATTACAAAGAAAAGCAAAGGGAATTTCTCCATTGATAACTCTTATTGTGATACTGGAATGACATCCATAGCGTTTAAACTTGTATCGGTTACTTAGCAGGACCTTTTCAATGTTTCTATTTGACAGCAAAATTCTCATGATCTAAAGTTTGGCAATGGGGAGAATGAAGAAAATGTCTCAGATACAGCTTATTCTGACAAAGACCAGAAAGGTCAACCTGGTTCAAAGATGATTAATCCAAATGAGCCCAAGGAAAATTCATATCCAGTTTCTTCTGCTGATGTACCCCATTCAAAACCAAGAGTTCACTCAGAGGATCCATTTGAAAAGGGATCAATGAGATCCACATATGAGTTACAAAAGAGCAGGAAGGATGGTGATGCTAAACATTTCACTGACACTCCAGCTGATGACAATGGCAGCAATAGGAGTGGCACTGATTCTGCCCATCGAGGCCAGGGAGTAGGTTCTACTGACAACAGTAGAAAACCTTCAAAACAAACTATTGGATCAGAACGCAATTTTGACCGTTCACCCCTTCATCGCCAGGCAAAAACCCCTGGCAGAGATAGTCCTTCTTGGGAAGTAAAGAATTCATATGACACCAGCCATGGTACTCCAGGAAGGTCCCGGTTAAGACCATCTAACCGAGGTGATGAAACTGTAAGTTTTCTATTCTCCTGTTTTATGACCATGTGTGGCAAGAAATGTAAAAGTCATGAATATTGCAAATCTCTAAGGTTTGATTTAGGAATTAATGAGACTTTCCTTCGCAAATAATTTCTAATCTGGCACTCTGATTTGGCAGCCTGATAAAGGTGCTGCTGTTCCAAAATTTGGTGAGTGGGATGAGAGCAACCCTGCATCAGCTGATAACTACACTCATATTTTCAACCAAGTGCGGGAGGAGAAGCAGGTGGGGGCTGGACATGTGCCAGGCACACCTAATGCTAGACAATATGGTGCGCGGAATCATCCTGATGATGAGAAAGCTCAGGTATGCCTGCAAAACCTGTTAATCTTTAGAAAGTACATCTGTAACTATGGAGTTTTCATCGTACTGATATTTCTTTGCTTCTCTTTTTTTTTTGTTCTTGCTTCTTCAGAGTTGCTGCTTTTGGTGGGGCAAAAAATGATTTGTGAAAGTATAAATTATTATCTGAAGAGAAAAGATAGAGTTGGGAATGGACATGAGTTGTGTCTAGCACATGTAAATATTCAAGGCTCTATCTTCCCAGGAAAACATTGTAGACGTGTGTTTGTCTTAAATCTGTGTTGTCTTCTTCTCCCTGTCTTTCTTTTGGTCAGTAAAGACACTGAGTGCAAGATTGTGACTTGTCCTTTTTAATCTTTTGTTATGTGACTACCACGCTTTATAATTCAATTTTCTGTACTTGGGTGGGCTATACAAGATCTAGTATACAATTCTTTTATAATGAATTAATGGGTTCTGATTTTAGTCCTATTTTGTTGATCACCTGCACCATAACTGAAACTGATCCTATTCAATAACAAACTTGCTGATATAAATTTATTGGTCTTTGTAAGTTATGCAGGTTCTTAAATGAATTCAAGGTATGTTTAGATTGTCAATTGTTGGCCTTTATGCTCACCTACTATCCCTCTTTACTCCTTTCTTAATACTAGACTATATGTCTTGGTTTGTCTGCAAGATTTCCTTCATTTCCGATGATAACGAGTAAAATTTTTCTTTTAATTATTTATTTGTTCTTATAGTCACAAACTTAAACTTTTAGTCTATATACGTTAAAGTTTTCTATTTTTTGGGAGAAAGTTCACCGTGACATTGATATTAAAATCATTAATTTTGTTAATGATTAATTTTTATGGATAAATCCGACTGAATGTTTTTAGTGAGACCTTTTCACTCAACTGTATCATCGACATATAACTTGAATCCAATAATTTGAGTTAAGTTCCATTCAAGTTAATAGTATGTTGATATAAAAAGTCCTATCAATTCTTATATATACTACTTTTAATCTTTGCGTAAATAATAAAAAGAAAAATATAAAATGCAGAACTACAAAAAAAATGTTGAAAGTTATGCGTAAGGACTTAAATAAAATGTTTTTACTTGTAGAGATTAACATTTTTGTATCTACCTAGACCCAAATTAATAACTGAACTAGTTTATTTTTTAAACTTCCTTTCAAGCGGCCATCAAGGCTTATTTTCAAGGTTCTCATTAACAAGATTCTCAACCTATACACTAGCCAATTTCTAACATTGATTAAAAATAAGCCCGTAATCAAGATGCCCCTTGGATGAATTACGAAGTTCTCATACCATGCTGAATTTTACCAGCCACATTGACTTAGCATTTGTATTCCTATAGTATCTGTTTTCACCAAAAGTACAAAACTGTAACCAAACACTATATTGATAAATCAATAACATCAACCAGGTTATACACGGTTTTATTTATTTTTTATCTCATCACAATCAAATCAAGCAATGTACCTTGTATGATGCGACTTTGAAGGAAGTTAAGATGTATTATCCAAATTCCAACTTCGTACCACTGCATCAACATTAATCGCCATTAGATTATGCATAACATCAACACAATACAACATTACAAAAAGGTTGATATCTCTCAAATACGGGGATATACATCATGCAATGAATAATTCTATTGGTTTCCTGATTAGTTTATATCCCAAGGCAAGATGATCCATTTGGAAAACATTTTCTTCCATTCAGATTAATAAACAATCTGCCACTCTAAATCTGCTTTTGTCATCATCACCATGTGTTCACAGGTAATTTGATTTACAGATAATACATTAAAAAAAAGAACTATAATATCTGAAACTTACCCAAAAGTGATTCAATACGTCATCAACCCTGTTCCTTGAGATCAAAGAATTAGCTTAGGTATTATACTCATATGTTTTACTATTTCCACTTTCATCTTCAATGATGATCTCAAACTCAGGCCACACGTGTTGCTTTCAACTGTACAGTAATTATCTCAAAATGTGAACTAACAAGAAGCCGAATAGTCGGTACAAAACTTTACATAGTAACCTTTACCTGCTTGTGTTTATGCTGTAAAAATATCAAGCTTGTTTATCCTTACAATTTCACAGCAGAGACTGACTTAAATACCTTGCCACCTCACCCCTTGTAATTAGGATTTAACACAATGTAAGTTGCTTCCGCGAATCAGTAACAAAAAGGAGGATAAAATGTAATAAGTATAGCTCATAATAGCTCATACAATACATATCTAAATAAATATATATAAAATTCATAAAACATACTAAATGAATAGTTGCAAATCTACAAATTAAAATAAAGAAAATAACGAACACGTAATTACAATATATAATCTAAAGAACCTCTAGACAACTAGGAACACCTGCTTTTCTTCCAAAACACAAACTTCCCTAAACAAGTAAACATTCATAAAACAAAATGTCAATTTATATAAATTGTCTCTCATGACTCTAAACAAATACTACGACAATGAGTAAACCAAACTCCAGTTTCAGCAGGTCCGTTATCTCCCATTATAACCACCAAAGTCAAAGTTTGTTAACAAGTTCAATTTGGGGTAGAAGTCATTGCAAGACTCCAAACGAAAAATGTTCTAATGTAAAAAACTAGAAAATTTAGCACTTGAAATGTGAAATATATCCATGAAAATCTCCCAGGGTTTCAACTCAACGTTAATCAAATTGGAATAAAGCATTTGTTTACATGAAAGTATAAGCTAACATATTCGAGGGAACAAACAAGAAAAGTCAAATGAAGATGCTAAGAATCACAATTTAAAGGAATAAGAAAAGAGTCACATTTTGGTGAAACTTCACCACTGCACACCACTTATTGTGTAATCTTGGTCTCCGGCACAGAGCACGGCAGTTAGAGAAGGCACTTCCTTGAAGAACCAATTCTAATCAGAAATTCAGAAGCACTGCAGCTTCTCAATCTAATATCACTAGTAAATCTTCGCATGTTGATCCCTTAGAGAAGGCACGTAATGAAAGGGTTCACGAAATCATATGACATCTGGTGAAATACTCCTGTATAAGTTGATGCAAAAAACATAGCAGTTCAAAAAGGTAATACAATTTATCTCAATCCACAAGTATAACTATAAAATAAATTATATGCACATGAAATAATAGTATGAGACATTAGCTTCATACCTGAAGCAGGAATTTTAAAGAGTCTCCTCAAATGTCATACAGGTGACCTCCCTTAAGGAATATTCAGAGAATCAAGCCAAGCCTACTATTCAGATAAAAATAACACGTTATATAAGCATTCGAAAAATTGTTCATTAAATAAAGCAAGACGAGCAAAATGTAAGAAAATTCAATGAAATGGTAAAATAGCAAGACTACGTGAATTTTGGTTGGGAGATTCTGACAAAAATAGAGCATTGATTCTTGGGATTATTGACAAACCTAGATGACAGCTTCAAGTTCTTAGTCCTCACTATAGTCTTCATCATCAACTCAAATAGTCTTTGAGCTTGTCCAACAGTATCAATGTCAATGTGCTTAGGAATGAAATACAAATTAAAGCAAATTAAACTGCAACCAATGACTAAATTATATGACCACAAAAGTATGACAGCCTTGCAGGCAGCTCCATGTGATCAAACCCTTCCACTTGGAAATCATCAAAGACTGTAGGCAAGAGACCTAAAATCTACCTAGGGCCAGAATAATAGTTTGTAAGAATCGTAACAAAATAGTCTTCAAAGCAAAGGTTTCACTTTAAATAAGATATGGGGATGTGGATTTTTGTCTTCAAACCTTCAAAACAAGAAATATCTGTTTTTGTCCTCTTTCGTGACACCATAGTTCAAATCTTTAATGCTCATACTAAATCTTTAATCTTCCTGCTATTCACACTTCCGTATTAACTTACCTCGTTATACAAGTTGAACTTCAGGTAGAAGGCACTGAAATACTTCACACAAATTTAAAATGTAGCAGTAGATAGATATGCGAACTTCATTTGATCTCGTACTTTCAATTTAACATTGCAATGTTACATCTAATTTGGAATAGAACACTAGTTACATGAAAGTATTTGGGGGAACAGGTAAGAAAAGTCAAATGAATATGCTATAAATCACAATACAATTAACTAAGAAAAGAGTCATGTCTTGGTGCAACATCAACCACTGCACCTCACTTATTACTACTCTCAGTCCCAGGCACAGCAGTCAGAGAAAGCACTTCCTCAAAGAACAAATTCTAATAAGAAATTCAGAAGCATCACAGCTTCTCAATCAACCTAACCATGAAGGAATTCACCGCTGAAGCATCCAGAACAATCCACGATGATTCAAATAACTCATGGAAGAACTCAGATCCAATCTCCTCTGCAGCGGTCCTAAATGCAATACCAAATGCATTCCCACGAGCCCCAGCCAAACGTGGCCTCCCACAAACCCCTACAATCAGCACCTTCCCAGGCTCTTGAGATACACAAGCACAAAGCAAAGGCTTCATTGTCGCCCCCTTCTCCCTCAAAGCATCCATAAGAAAATAACAAAACTTAGTCAATGCCTGTGGGTACCCTAACAACTTAGCATCACTTGAATCCTCCAGCTTCAGCCACCGGAAACTCCTCCCACTCCTTATACACCCATTCTTAGTAATTGCAGCACTCCCTTGCCTTAAAATGGCCCTCTGAATCTTAATAGCATGTTGCATCCCAGTTCTCAAGTTGTCAATATTATTCAAAGAGAGAGCATCATATGCCACGCCAAACTGCTTAGAAGCACTAGAACCATCCGATTTCACAAAAGACTCAAGTAACGCCGTCACACCATACACCACATCCGCGGCAGAGACCTTAGAACTGTACTTGAGAGTCCTCTGGAAACTTCTGTAGTAGAAATCAGTGAGTCCATACTCAGGCAAAAACCGCTCAAATTCCTCCTTCATCTTGCGCTTCACCTCCACATTCATGTGCTGAAACTTCTGATGGCAATCGGTTAGAGCAAACCCCATCCTCCCAAACAGAAGGTTCAACTTCTTCACCCCATTCTCACTCCACGTCTTCAACTTAGTGGCAATGTAAGAAGAGCACATCATGGAGTCAAACAAGCTCCACTCCTGTAACAACATAAGCCTTGGCTGCTCCTCATAAGTGATCCGCGACGAATTCGGTGCTCGAATCTTCGTACCATCCTTTAGTGTAACCGAAGTAACCACATCCAAATTACCAGAACTGTTTATATGCTGCTCAAGCTCCATAACCCCATCTAGGTACCTCTCATCACTTAACCTTTCGTGCACGAACTGATCCGTGAGCGAAACGCAAGCCAACCAGAGCAACTCATTCGTATTCTTCCTGAGAGAGTCCGCGAGCTCGTACATCAAACACCCGGACGGCTTCCCATGGAAAGTCCCCAGTCGGTAATAGTCCTTCTTCAGCTTCCGGTATAGTTTAATCGGATCCTCCTCGCCATCGTCGTTCTTCTTTCTCCTCTTCCTAGATCCGTTGCCGTCATCATCGGATTCGGAATCGGATTCAGATTCAGGTTCGGATTCATCTCCATCAGCGGCGGCGGCGTTGGCGAGCGTGGTGAGGTCGAAGTCGTAGGCGAGATCAGACTGCTGCTCGTCGTATTTGGTGAAGAGGACAACAACGGCGTCGTTTTGGTCGCTAAGGTTACGGAGATGGATGGGGCGGTGGCTGTCAACGACGAAAACGCGAGCGTTGGGGCCGAGATTGAGCGCTTTGCGGAGGTCCCGGTGGTTGCCCCAATTGACCAAAACGACGGAGAGAGGGTGGTGGTTTGAGGCAGAGGAAGTGTATTTGTGGATCTCGTGGAAGGAGGAGACAGGGTAGCAGGCGTATTGGATGGAATCTGATTCGAGAATGTGGAAGATGATTTTGAGAGCACAGAGGGAATCGACGTCGGAGGTTGAGGGGAAAATGAGAACTGGCGAAGAAGAAGAAGATAAAGCAGATTGACGAAGCTTGGTGTAGAAGGAATCCACGCGTGTCTCTCTCATTGTAACACTGAAGAAGAAGAAGAAGAAGAAGAAGAAGAAGGGATTTGGGGTTTGTTGTGTGAGAAAGAATGGTTCATGAGGATAATTGGGAATTTTGAAGTGCAGGTGATGCCACAAATAACACTAATTTTGTTTCAACTGAATCCAATGAAAATCAAAATTTCAGAGCGCGGGTACAAACTTGGCGCCTTTGGTTTCATCATTGGAATTTAATTGCCACGTGTGTTCGAATGTTTCTCATTCCACTTTACTCAATGGGCCAATCCACACCATTGAGCCCAACTCTGATAGGTCCCACTCCCATAACTGGAAGCAAAAAAAAATCCACTGAAATGACAAAAATATCCCTGAAAATGACGAAAATAAATTTTAATAAAAGGGGCGCGGGTAAAAAAATAATTCTGCAACTTTTTTCTAGATTTGGATTTCCGAAATATATTTTTAAATTCTGAAAATTCTTTTTTAGAGTCTATTTTTAAATTTTGTGTTCAGAATTTTTTTTTTAATATTTTTTTGAAATGAAATTTTAATTTTTAAATTCTAGATTTTCAAACATCCAGAATAGATGGTAATTATGAAATTTTTGAAGTTGTTAAGGTACAAGTTCAATTTGATATCAAATTGGTATGCAGAAAGAATTTGCCTCTCTTAAGTTCCTCAATGTCATACAAATTATATATGTTTTCAACAAATTTCTCTAAATTATTTTTAACTAAAATTAATTGATACACAATTTAAAAACTCTTTTATATAATTTCTTTATACAAAAATTACTATTTTTATATTTTCTTTAAATGGTTAAACTTTGTCTAACAATATCCTTTGCTAATTGTCATTAGCGTGATTAAGTTCACTTTAAACAATTTCTCAAATATATTTATTCTTTCATCCTTCTCTTTTCTTCTTAATCATCCACACTTCATATATTTTATTTATGTGTAAGAAAAAAATACTTAACATGTTTTTTTATATATATACACATTCATATCTTTAGGATTCTACTTTTAATTTTTTAACAAACACTTAAATTTTATGTTTTTTTATCCTGAGTTAGAATGTGATTAAATACTTAAATTTAGAGGTTAAAACTTCACACAATAATATTCTTGAAGAAAAAACATTATACTTTATGTATGAGTGAGTCTACACCGGTGATTAACTACGTCAATAATTTGAATATCTTACTTGTCCAACTTTTAGCAAATTTCAATATAGTTGAAAATGAGTGTGCAAAGCTTCTACTTTGAAGTTTACTTGATTTGTATGGTTAACTCGTCATCAACATAATAAAAAATAATATTGATGGACACATATTTTTTATTATGTTGTCAGAGTTATTCTTGAAGGAGAATCCAAGCAAAAAGATAAGGTGAAAATGGGGAAAGTTCAAAGCAAGTAGATGCTTTGATGGTGATGAGAGGTGGATAAAAATCTATTGTCTATTAGGAAAATCGATGACCTCGGGTATAAGATTCATGCTAAAAGTTGGATCTCAAAGGTGGTGAGAGAGAATCTAGTAGTGGTGAAAGAAAATAATATCAAAGAAAATTTGTATGTACTTTGGGGAGATACGTTGCAAGAAATAGAAAATAGTTGCATTAACAAGTTAAGAAGTGGTGACACTGTGGCATCATAAACTTAGTCATATGTCAGAGCAAGGTCTAAAATTCTTGCGAAACATAATCTCTTACTCGAGCTCAAAAAGGTTATTTTATCCTTTTGTAAGTATTGTGTGATAAGCAAGTAGCATAGATTGACGTTTCCTAGAGTGACTACTATAAGTAAACACATATTGAACTTTATTTATTTTGATTTACGGGATAATAAAAATATTTTGCATTATTCATTGATGATTATTCTAGGAGATTACCAATGTACTCTATCAAGGGAAAGTCAAATGTGTTCTCAATGTTCAAGGAACCCAAATCACGAGTGTAACTTGAAATTAGGAAAAAATTAAGTGTTTGAGGATAAATAACGAATAATAATATGTAAGTAGTGAATTTTTAGCATTCTACAAGGAAAATGATATTTACACATACACCTCAATAGAACAGTGTGGCATGATAGATGAAAAAAACTTCCTTGGACACAACAAGAGTTATTTTAAGAACAATGAAATTTTGGGGCCAAAGTCGTTAAAATCGTTTATTATGTGATAAATTGATAATTGTTAATAATGATTGGTTTAAAAACACTAACAAAGATGTCAAAAGGCAAAATAAAACATCCAACAAATTTTATAATATAATATTTTTTCAGATTCAATGAGTCGTCTAATAGCTTGTTAAATGCTCTGATAATCTAATATACTGTACGGTTGTACAAATTTCTATTAAGAATATATGTACACTTTATTTGACTTTGTCATAAACTTATACAATTATCAAAACAAGGAATCATTCATCTCGAATCATACAATCATCTACTAATAATAAATTAATAAAGATCAACCCCTAGTGTTTACTATTAACATGGCTTTAGATAGTCAAATTTGAACTAGACAATCAAATTTGGATTAGTAGGTCAAACCTAGATGGTCAATCTTAGATTAAATATAAACACATCAATATATGTTCAAAAGAGAAGGACATTAAACGATCTATATAATAACTTTTAAATACTCAATCTAACGTGTCAACTACAAATTTAAACAAATTAATTAAGTTAAATCTCTTTAAAAACGTGAGTTTATCCTACATATATAATAAGAGATTATTTCTTACGAAAGAGACGAGCATAACAGATAAAAATCTTCAAGCATTTCATTCTAAAGTAAGATAAACTTCACTATGCCACCTCAGTTTTTAACTGTACCACCTCACCTTTCATGGGAAAAATAAAACTAGCTATTGAAATCTAATTAAATTCCAAAGGAAACTGTGAATATATGAATAAAACTAGCTATATATATTTATATTTATGCTATATATATATATTTATATTTATGCTATATATATTTATATTTATGCTATCTATTTTTTTTGTTTTCGAGTGAGTTACCCTAAGCCTCACCCTCTTTAATTGTTTTATTATTGGTTTTACTACAAATTTTTGTTGAATTTTTACTACAATATTTTACTGGTTTTATTGCACTAATCATGATTGGAATTTTCTTACACTAATTATTGCTATATTATTTTTATTGAATATTTGTCACGTGATCATGATGTACATATATAATTGGAAAACTTGTGGATGAAGGATTAAATCCATGTGGATTAAATGAGTAGACAAAATATCATCTTGTATGTTTGGAGTGAGGAATGAGATTACTATTAAGTGTAATTTTATTTCCACAATTTTCTCTTAATTCCTCTTCAAATGTTTTCTCCAATTTTTTTAAATAAATTTTTTATTTATTTACTGATTTGGATACCTCCGTAGATGGAGGTTGGACATTGGATATTATCTTATATATATATATATATATATATATATATATATATTTATTGTAGGAATTAATGGAAGGAAATAAGAGAAGGCAAAAGGTTGTAGCAACTGATTGAATGTAATTAAAACTGATCTTATTGATTTTGATTTACTCAATCATATATATAATAAAATTACAATTACTGGAAGCTATAAGATAGGAATACTAACAGGCGGCCTCTAATAAAATAGTTTAAGGGTAATAAAATCTGAATTTATAATAATAAAATCTGAATTAATAACCAACATCCTCCCTGAATTCTGATTTGGAACAATCTTCCCAATTTGAGTCATGATATTGTTTTTCTCAATCGCCATCAATTCTTCATTCATAGCCTTTTGTCATTTGGGGTGTTGAATGGCATCGGCAAGTCTCACAGGTTCTGATTCTGCAAGAAAAGCAAAGTGAACCAAATCTCCATTGTCATCAACTTCATCATCAAGATTTACTTCGCAATCTTGAAGA